>OIER01000011.1_pt1 | contig 291386 bp, 227 predicted proteins | sample 1581801 | NCBI WGS metagenome assembly OIER01 (sample SAMN03281006, study PRJEB24777) | human gut metagenome | isolation source: fecal sample PR165 from 1 month old male Malay infant, vaginally delivered... | reverse complement strand
GCCACACGCTCTTGCATCGGCACGGCGTCCTCGCGCTTAACCATTCGGCACGTTTCCCCATCCGGACCTATCCCCTTCGGAACCCCGGTTTTCTTTGATTACCCCATGCGGCACGCTCCATCCGGTTGCTACCCGAGCATAACGTTTTCCCACGTCACTCCGTTCCTCCACCGGGCTTTGCCCGTCCGATTGCTACGCTGCCTCCGGCAGCTTCGCCCCCATCAAAGGACTACCGTTAGTCTAACTATACATAACCATATACCTGTCAGACCATAAAGTATACACCTGTAAAAAAAGCATTATCTTTGTTACACATAACCAAAACAAATCATAATGAACCACCCCCAAACTCCCGTCAGCGCTGCCCTTGAAAACCGCGCCTACGGTTTCCAAGAAATCGCTATTGCCTATTTCCCTAATATCGCCCCGGCTAGCGCCAGCATCCGCCTCAAGGCATGGATTAAGGACGACCCCGACCTGCTGCTGAGCATGTACAAAACAAACTACCATCTCACCAGCCGCATCCTTAAACCCATCCAAGTCCAACTCATAACCGAAACATTCGGATCACCCTTCTAAAACCGCCCAAACCATGCAACACCCCACCATACAAACAACGCTCGGCCCCCTAATGCCCGGCTACGCCGTACCTCCGGTGCTTCGCCCCATCACCCTTATAATCATACACTGCACCGCTTCACGCTGCACCTCAACCCTCACTCCCGAAGCACTCGACAAGCTACACCGCTCACGCGGTTTCTCCTACTGCGGCTATCATTTTTACATAACACATAACGGCACAATCCACCCTATGCGCCCACTCAACCAAATAGGAGCCCACGCCTACGGCCACAACGCCAACAGCATCGGAATAGCCTACGAAGGCGGCCTAAACGCACAAGGAATCCCAGCCGACACCCGCACCCACGAACAACGCAGCGCGCTATGCGCTCTGCTTACGGCCATTCACACCGTTTACCCCTCCGCCCTGATCCTCGGACACCGCGATCTCTCACCCGATCTCAATCATAACGGTACTATCGAACCCTGCGAGTACATCAAGCAATGCCCCTGTTTCAATGCCATCCCCGAATATTCTAATCTCTGACATTACCTCATCACTATTCTGCTAACCTCAGCAATAAGGTGAGCACATTTCCGCAACCACACGAAAAAGCCCCTAACCACATCCAAACCCACACACCGCCCCCGGTGTTGTGCAGTTACACTACCTTTACCCCCGAACCAAAAAACACAATAATGAAAGCAACAATTAAGACAGCATGGCGCATCATGAAATCCGCCGCCAAGCTGGCAGCGTTTTTTGTCACCGACAAAAACTGGACCGACCTTGTAAAAGACCTCCGCGACACGTGGAAGTAACAAACCAAGAAATCACCCTCTGATTTGTCAGATCATGGCGCACCACCCATGCGCTCCGCGCCCACAGGCGCCCACCAGCCGAAAGGACACCCCGGCACTCCGTGCCCCGGTGTCCTTTTTCCGTTTCTATCCGTACAAAAACGCATGAAACCACACACACCGCCTTTGGCGTTGTGCCGTTACGCTACTTTTGCCCCGTAACCGTTACACGAACCATTTACCCCAACCATCAAAAACAAAACATAATGTTGAATTACAAATTATCAGCACGCCAAAACCCATCAGACAGGGAAGCAGCAAGTAAAGTGTACGCCTCTGTTGTCAGTTCCGGACACCTCACCATGGAAATGATCTGCGCCAATATCGAGCGCAACAGTACCGCCACCCGTGGCGATGTCAAAGGCGTAGCCCTCGCATTCGCGAACGGCATAGCCAAATCCCTTGCGAACGGTAATTCTGTCTATCTCGAAGACCTCGGATTTTTCCGTGTCGGCATAAAATCCCAAGGGTCCGAAACGGAAAAAACGGTGACCGCCGCCAACATCACTGACAAATACATCAACTTCCAGCCCAAAGGAAAAATTGCCGAAAGCCGTTCTGCAGTAACCTACAACCGTGTAGGCCAAAAAACAATAAAAGCATAATATTAACCCTTAAACACTAATTCAATGTCAGTAAAATACACCGCCGTACAGATGGCAAATCCTAGAGATATAGACGCCGAAAAAAAATGGTATGCCCGTGCTAAGAGCGTATCACAAGACACCATCTCCACCATAGCCACGGCCATCAGCGAAGACTGCACCCCAAACGAAGAAGACTGTCTTATCGTAGTCGATGGCATCATGAAACAAATCATAGCAGGTTTGAAGTCTGGAAAGATCGTAGTGATTGACCGCTTAGGCACCTTCCGTCTTACCATCCGAAACCACGGGGGAAGCTGCCCCACTGTTGCCGAATACCTGAAAGACCCCTCCAAGTTTAACGCCCAATCAGCCATTGCAGGAGTCAACGTAATCTTCACCCCTGCAAAGGAACTGAAGAAAGCCATAAAATCCGCCGCAGCTGAGAAATACATTCCCGAAGAGGAAAACAAAAGCATCTCAGATGCAAGAATCGCAGATGTCAAACCGTAACCCATCCACACCGCTTTGCAGTCTTGGCAAGAAGAAAGGGAAGGCATGAGCCTTCCCTTTCTTCTTTTCTTTCCATATCATTTTTCGATTTCACCGCATCGAAACTTTCACCGTTCCCTGTCCAATCTAGGGCATCCATCCGGTATCAGTATACAGGGAAAAATAACCTCCACACATCTTTAGCCAGTATCCTTATATATTGTGAAACATAATCCCAGCCAGTCTTTTTTCTTTGCGCCATCATACTATCGAATTATTTTCAACAAATATACTAACATTGCTGCATATTTTATCCCAATTCATCTTGTTTTTCCAAAATAAAACCTACCTTTGTCAAAACAATGTAGAAATGTTGAGAAGCATTCTTAGACGGGATTTTAATGTAATCGGGGATTAATTCGGGAAACCTCTTTTATTCTTGGTTACGTAATATATTGAAAATAAGGATAAAATAAGAAGCAAGTTTGTTTCTTGGTAGTCCAACAATTTTCAATCCGAAATGAAACAAAAGCCCGTTAAACATATAGTTTGACGGGTTTTTTTCGTATCCGGTCGTCACAGTTTTAAAAATAGCCCTATAATCAGGGCCCAATTGGATGCCAACAATTTGCTCTCATTGCTTTGGGTGACTTGTCTGAGTAAGAACAAAGATACAAAAATAAAAGTCTAAGTGTTTAAGATATTGTTTTTATAAAAAAGTTAGAGCCATTCTCCTTTTATACTACAGATTTATTTTTGAAATTTCTCCTGTTTCTGTTGTTTGATTCATATTTGCTTTTCTCTTCTATATTTAAAGAATGCGGTATCTGTCTATATTAAAGTAAAAATAAGAATGAATAGGGTACTGAATATCGGGAATATGACAAGTAAAAATAGTTACAATATCTACATATCTCTTGGCAAGAGATCTATAAAGTATATTGCAAAAATACGTAAATTACTGGTAATAAGCAATAAAAAATAACGATAATTCTATATTAAAGAAATAAAAAGTTATGATAATCAAAGTTTATATATGTATTTGGTGAAGGATATTTATTTTATAACTATCTGTATTTCAGTGTATTAATCATGAAGAGTATATCTCTTGCCAAGAGATATATCGTAACGTAGCATGAATTGATATAAATTATAGATATAATGAAGTTAAAAAATTATGCAATCTTGCTTTCTTTCCTGCTTGGTGGAAGTGCATTTGTGAAGGCGCAGGATATCGCGTTGAAGAGCAATATCCTTTATGACGCCTCAGGCACTATCAATTTGGGTGCTGAGGTTGGTCTTGCCCCCAAATGGACGCTTGATGTATCAGGCAACTATAATGGGTGGGTCCGTTCGCATGGTCGTACGTGGAAACATTGGATGTTGCAACCTGAGGCACGTTATTGGTTCTGTGATCGTTTTACCGGTCATTTTGTGGGCGTTCATGCTCACGGTGGACAATACAATGTGGGTAACCTGAAGAATGACATTTCGTTTTTGGGTAGTGATTTGTCCAAACTTTCTGATCGTCGTTATCAAGGATGGTTTGTAGGTGCCGGTATTGCTTACGGTTATTCGTGGATTCTTTCCCGCTACTGGAACGTGGAGGCCGAAATCGGTGTGGGTTATGCCTATACCCGTTTCGATGCCTATCCCTGTGCCGATTGCGGCACCAAACTGATTGATGGCAAATCCCATCACTATGTAGGCCCTACAAAGGTCGCACTAAACCTGATCTACGTATTTTAAAAGATACTGCTTATGAAGAAATTACTATGTATACTTCTTTTGTTATTTTGCATAATAGGAATAAACAGCCAGACTATTCTGACGTTGGGACGTGTAAAAGTAGACGGTCTGAATATTGCTCGTAGCGGTGAGAATCTGCTTGTGTCAATGAATATTGATGTGGCAGGTATTGATATGCCGTCTTCCCGTGAAGTATCTTTTGCTCCTGTGCTCCGTGCGGAGAATAATGAATTGTTTCTTTCTCCTGTAGTGCTGGCAGGTCGTAACCGTTATTATTTCCATTTACGCAATGATGCTGCTCCAGGTGTGGGTATTTCACTGTTTCGTGCCGGTCATGACCGGGTAATTCATTATAGCGCCATGGTGCCATATGCTGAATGGATGGCCGACGCTACTCTTGAGCTTGGCGATGAGGTGTGTGGTTGTTTGTGCGAGGTACTTTTGTCCGACCGTTCGCCGTTGACTACGCTGGATTTTCACCCGAAGATTTTCTCTCCGATCTTTGTTTATTGTGTTCCGAAAGCAGAGGAGCTGAAAACCCGTGAACTGAAAGGTTCCGCTTATATTGATTTTCCAGTGAACCGCACGGAAATTTACGAGGATTACCGTCGTAATCCGATAGAACTTGCTAAGATCCGTGCCACGATAGACACCGTGCGCAATGATGCTGATACCCGCATCACTTCTATCCGCATTAAGGGCTATGCTTCTCCTGAGGGTAGTTATGCCAATAACACCCGCCTTGCCCAAGGACGTACGGAAACATTGAAGGATTATGTACAGCGTTTGTATAATTTCCCGTCTGGTGTCATGGCTACAGACTACGAGCCTGAGGACTGGGCAGGACTGGAGCGTTATTTGAAAACTTGTACACTTCCGGATCGTTATGGCATTTTGGAGTTGGTGCACAGCGGTGGTGATCCGGATGCACGTGAACAGAAAATCAAGGCGCGTTATCCCCGGGACTATCAGTTTCTGCTTCGTGAGGTCTATCCCGGTCTTCGTCACTCGGACTATACGGTGGAATATGTAGTCCGTGCTTATACTGATATAGAAGAGGCGCGTCGCATTTGGCGTACTGCCCCGGGTAAGTTGAGTTTGAATGAATTTTATCGTGTGGCGGAGAGCTATCCGGCAGGCAGTGACGAGTATAATGAGGTGTTCGAAACCATGGTTCGTCTCTATCCTGATGATGCTACGGCAAATCTGAACGCTTCCAATGTGGCGATGTCTCGCGGTGATCTTGTTTCGGCGCGTAAGTATGTGGCAAAGGCAGGCGGCACGCCTGAGGCGGTATATGCGCGCGGTGTACTTGCCGGACTGGACAAAGACTATGTACAGGCACGCCGCTTGTTGTCGCAGGCACAAAGCATGGGTGTGAAAGAGGCTGCCGATGCACTGGAACAGATTAACAAAATTGATAAGAAGTAATAATAAGAAAATAAGGAATCAATATGAAAAAGTTTAGTAAGATTTTGATGTCCGGGCTTGCAGCATTGTGTTTGTGGGCATGCTCAGATGAGGCAAATGTGTCTCAGCCGGCCAATGCTGAGAATGATGTATATGTGGAATTCGGGGTGCAACTGATGCAGGGAAGCAGTTCAAGGAGCACGACAACAGATGGCGAGGATGGAAACGGAAGCAATTCTACTGGCGGTGCTGAAGTGGGCAAGAATTATGAGAATAGTGTCAAGGAGATATTGTTGGTGCTGACAAAGGCTGACGGATCTCTCATTGTCAGTCAACGTCTGGATGTGGAACCTAAAGAGGATGGAAAATACCCCAGACTTGTGACAACTTTGGACAGAAGTGCATTGGAGACATACAAAACAGGAGAGATTTACGCTTATGCTTTCTGTAATCCCATTTCTTCTATCAATATCAATGATCTGACCCATAGTATTCATACGCTGTCGGATGAACCTGAATTATTAACAGACAACGATGAAATCTGGAAAAAAGACGCTTTCCTGATGTCTAACCACAATTTGGTGAAAGTGGCAAATTCTACCCCGAATACGATTTGGAACTGGGAACAATATACTGAGTCCAATCGTCTTTCTCTGGGTACCATCTCGGTGGAACGTGCTTGCGCACGTTTTGATTTCAAAGCGAGCAGCTATCCCACTACAGAGGCTACCAACACTTATGTGCTGGAGAGCACCAATGGCGTCAAAGTCCTGCTGACTGATATGGTAATGGTCAATATCAGCAAGAGTTTCTATCATCTGCGCCGGGTGTCTGCTAACGGACTTGCGGATGATATAGACTTGTGTGGACAGGAAACTTCAAACAACTATGTGGTGGACACGGATGCAAGGGAAAAGAACGGTAATGTCGGAGAAACTTATAAAGGTAACTATTTTTATAATAACTTTTTTGCTAGATCGGCAGCTGAATGGGAAAATAAATTCACAAAGATATCTTCTTTGACCGAAGAAGACAATGACGAATCTTGGAACACAGGCAATCGCAACGGATACAAAATTTGGCGTTATGCAACCGAAAATACCATCCCTGCTCCTAACAGTAATCAGAAAAACGGTATCTCTACCGGTGTGATTTTCAAGGGAAAACTACAATTTAACAAGTCAACTTATGGCGTAACCGGTGATCAGCCCATTTTTGTATATAACAATGTGTTGTATGGTACTTGGGAGAAAGTGAAAGATGTGGCTAATGCTGCCAACGCAGATGAGAGCCTGAGAGCCGCTTATGCCCAAATAGGGGAAACACCCGCTGCCGATGCTGAATTTGGCAAAGCAGGATTCACTGTTTTACGCCCGAACGGAAGCGGTGACTATGAAATGTATTATTGCTATTGGAACCGTCATAATGACAATAATGATCCTAACCTGATGGGACCGATGGAGTTCGCTGTGGTGCGCAACAATGTGTACAAACTGATGGTGAACAAAATTAACGGCTATGGCCATCCTACCTCGCCGGGTCCTAAAGATGATCCCGATCCGTTCGATCCGAACAATCCGGATGAACGAAATGACCTCTACATCGAAGTAACCGTAGAAGTGCGTCCTTGGGTGGTCCGCATAAATGACATAGAGTTCTAAATAAGTACTTATTATACCCTATTAAACAATGAATAAGACAACAAGATTCATACATACATTAAGATTGCCGGGCATGGTGCTTTGCACCGTGCTGGCGGTAGCTGCATTGTTGTCCTCCTGCCATGGCATATACAATGATCTGGAACCCTGCTCGCAAGGTGTCCGTTTGCGTTTTGTCTATGACTATAATATGGAGTATGCCAATGCATTCCATTCGCAGGTGGACTGTCTGGCTCTGTTGGTCTATGACGAACAGGGCAACTACCTGGTTACTTATATCGGTACAGGTGACGAACTGAAAGATGAGAATTACCGCATGACCCTCGATTTGGAGAAAGGTAGTTATCATTTCATTGCATACGGCGGGCTGACTTGTCCGAAAACCTCTTTTTCGTTCAAGGCGGTTCCCGGCATCGGTTCAATCATGCAGGATTTGCGTGTAGAGATGCATAATGCCGGACGTGTTTCGGAAACCGATCTGCATCCCTTGTTCCACGGCTCGCTGGACATGAGTGTGGACAATGGCGCTTACGAGGAAGCGACTGTGTACCTGATGAAGAACACCAACAACATCCGTGTGGTGCTTCAGCAGATGAACGGCGGCGAGGTGGACGACAAGAACTTTACTTTCCGTATTACGGATGACAACACCTTGTTTGCTCCCGATAACAGTCTGATAAGCAATGGCGGACAAGTCTATGCTCCATGGACACAAGGGCAACGTACAGTGGGAGTGACAGAAGAAGGTGATGAAACAGTGACAGTGGCATACGCCGAGTTTTCTACCTCGCGACTGGTTGCCGGCAATCATACGCGCCTGACCATCACCCGTAATAGTGACAATGCGCAGGTACTGAACATTCCGCTGAACGAGTATCTGCTGCTACTGAAGAGTGATCACTTCGACAAAATGGGTGATCAGGAATTCCTGGACCGTGAAAATAACTGGTCATTGATATTTTTCTTGGATAATAATCACAATTGGATACGTACCCATATTGTTGTCAATGACTGGATAGTAAGAATTAATGATGCAGAATTATGAGAATAAAGGATTGGGGATATACCGTGGTCGTGCTGGGCGTCTGCTTCCTCCTGATGTGCGGATGTGACAGCAGAAGTGATGAGGGGCTTTCGTTATCTAACGGGCCTGATGCGGTCTATCTGGATATCAATGTCGCCCTGAGAGATGCTTCCGCATCCGGACGTTCTGTTTCCGGACGTGCGGAGGAAGAAATGTATGGTGAGGTGACGGAAGCCGAGAAGATGCATACGCTGCGTGTCATTCTGGTTCGTCCGGATGGCAGGGTGGAACATAATGTCTATCTTGATTTGAAGAATGCTTCTGTGAGCGACCGGTATGGAAAAATCCGCCTGAAGGTGCAGGGCAATGAGGAAAAGACTATTTACCTGCTGGGTAACGAGGGGAGTGCTTCGGTGGAACTTCCCGCTGTGGAGGGTGAGGTGTCTCGGGTATCCAAAGCTTGGGGCGACTTTAAACCCGGAGACAAATTTCTTGCCAAGGAGCAGATGGCAGGGCTTGTGTTGTCGTTTGACAATGTGGGGGCTTTCGATAAAACTCACCCGCTACCTATGAGCGAATGTCATACGGTGATGCTGGATGACGAAGGTCTGGAACCTGACAATGGGGAGCAGGGACAGACCGGTGAAGAGGGTGAGAAAGTGGTACTGAAAAAGAAGGAGATCACATTGAAACTTACCCGTGCTGCCGTAAAATTCACGTATGAGATAACGAACAAGAGTAGCCGGGATTACTGGTTAAGTGTAATCAGAATAGATAAGTCGGCTTCTCATGAATATCTTCTGCCTAATGGTATGACGTACGATGATGCGGAAAATGTGACTGATTTCCAAGTACCGGCAGCTAAATATACACCGTTTAATCAGCTATACAAGGAGAATAAGAAATTGACAGCAAAATCAACGGAGCCGGTCAAACTACCTTCATTCTACCTGTCGGAAGGAAAGTATGAGAATGCCAATGACACATATTCAGATAATACGAATGGCAATAATTATAAGACTTCCTACAAGACCGCTATTACGCTGGATACAAAGGATAATAGTGGTGAGGTGTTAGGCGACAGGGTCGGAAACACTTCCTTCGGGGAGTTCACCTTGGAAAGTTTCTTTCCGAATCTTTCTGCTTTGCCTCGCAATACCCATGTGGTGGTGCGCATCACCATCAATGATGCGAATGACATATCATGGCAGGTGGATTTGCGTCCATACGGCGAAGTGGTACTTGAACCTGAATTTGGAATATAATGAAAATAAGGAGAAGAGAATGATGAAAAATAAAGCGATGCGTTGTGTTTGGTTGGTATGCGGTCTGTTGATGCTTGCCGTTACCTCGTGCAAGGACGATCTGCTGTACACGGACGGGGAACCTATTCCCGAAGGAGAAACCACAATAATAGCACAGGTGGACTTCCGGCCACTGGTGGAGGGGCTTGCGGGCAAATCGCGTACGGCGGGTGATGCTATCAAGTCCATTCAGGATTTGTGTGTGTTGTTGTATGACACGGAAGGAAATTTTGTAGAGGGACATTCGTTGGAATCGATAAGCAATGCAAACCCGACTGATGGACAGTTTTATGTGAATGAGGTAACACGCAAGGATGGGGATGCACCTGATGGTGGCACTATAGCCGAAACGAAAACCCCACAAGCGAATCTCAAATTGACCATTCCTTACGGACGTTATTACATCTATGCGGTAGCCAATATGGGAGAGGACTTTAAGAAGGCGGTTCAGGCGCATGGGAAGGAAAATGGTGCTGCAGAGGAGGTTGCAAAGTATAAGACAGCTATTGCAACGAAAGAAGGATTAAAAAGCATTTCTCTTACTTGGGATGTTGCTGATGTGGCTAAGAACAGTCAGATGTTCGGTCATTTCACCATAGTGGGGCAAGAGAATAACAGTGAATTGATCACTATCAATAAAAAGGGCATGAAGTTGCATTCCTGGATACGCCGTGCAGCTTCCAAGGTAACGATTGCATACGATGGCAGTAAACTGGAAGAGGGTGTTTTCATTTATTTGAAATCGGTGACCATAAAGGACATCCCGCAGAATTGTTGTCTGGGACAGGATAATCCTGCAGTTCCGGAAAACTATCAACCGAAGGATAGGGACGAAGGAGTAAAGCTTGATTTGATAAAAAATGGTGAAACCATAAAATATTATGAAGGTGACACCGAGCCGACTATAAGTGATTTTAAGGAAACATACGAAGCCCGTATTACGAAGGGGAAACCTCTATTCGGCAGTAAAGAACAGGGTGAAAACGCATATCATCCCAAAAAGTTGGCGGATGTGCATACCGAAATTACCAACGCTCTTTATTTTTATGAGAATATGCAGGGTAAGGGTAAAGAAGGTACTCCTAGTGATAAACGTCAGGTGGTTGCAAATACCCTTAATAAGACCGAACCGACCTATCCTAACGGAGGTCAAGAGAACAATGAAGCATGGAAAGATGCCAAGCCATACGGAACCTATATAGAAGTGGATGCTTTTTATGTTTCTATCAATGATAAGAAAGTGGGTAGAGGTCCTATCAAGTACCGCTTTATGTTAGGAAAAGATGTGATAACCGATTATAATGCGGAGCGTAACCATCACTACAAACTGACTTTGAAGTTCAAGGGATATGCCAATGATGCAGACTGGCATATAGAGTATGAAGAACCGGAGCCGGGTATCGAGGTTCCGAATCCTTATTATATCTCTTATCTTTATAACTGTACGATGAATCTTCCGGTAAAGATTAATACGGGAGGAGGTACACTTACGTCTTTAAAAGCTGAGATTCTCACGAATAATTGGGCACCGTATGGAACACTTCCTTTGGCGAAAGGTGGGTTGGATTATGCCAGACAATATGATTATGCTGAAAATCCAAGTAACTCATCGCTAAATCAACCATGGAATGGATTTCTTTCACTTCGTAAAACTGCTGCCAGAGTTCTAGCTTGTAATCAAGAAGGGAATGCTAAGGATCAGGTACCCTCCGGTCTACCAGAAGGAGCAATGGTAAATATCAGTAGCAATAAGGACTATTATGAGACAACAAATAAAGGAGTTCGTAAATATGTAGTGGGAAATGGAACACATGAGGAAGCAGACGGTAATTACAGTATAACTGAAAATGACGATCATTTACTTGCTTCTATTCCTTTATATACTCGCGCCAAACAGATGCATATTAAAACGGGTTATACAGGAAATAATCCGTATGTGGCTTATCAGCGGCATGCAAAAGTTAAAATTACCGCTACGGTAAAAGTGTCAGACATAGAACATACACTTGAAGAAACTGTCGATATATATCAAGTACGAAGACTTGTGAATCCCAAAGGCATTTATAGAAGCAATAACAAAAATGAGCCTTTTCATGTAACTTTATTGCGATTGCCAAGGGAAAATGCAACAGAGTTTATTCCTTTTTCATCCGAAGGACCTTGGAAAGCGTATGTTGTAAATGCACAAACAGAGGCTGATAGAGGAGATCCCCCTTATACAGATCCTAATCGTGGATTTATCAGTCTTTCTGTTTCAGATACAGAAAATACAAGTCAGGATGAAAAGGGGGTTATACATGGTGTTACTGGTTCGGATATTAAATTTGATATTAATTTTAATGGAACAATAGCAGCGGATGCCCCCAATAGGAATGCGATAGTGCGTGTGGAATATCATAATTATACCTGCGAACATCTTATTTTCGTGCACCAAGGAAACCGGCCGCAGAAGTTGTTATCCGACAAGCCGGCATGGCATGTGTCGAATCTGGTCAGCAAGAATAGGGAAGCTTCTAATCCGTTGGATGAAGGCTCTTTGTTTAAATATAAAAATCTTGATCAGCCTATTGCTGCAAAGAATCAGTATTCCAGTAAGATTCCAATGATAGATGTAACCTCCAAGGATTTCCCTGATCCTGTATCAAATCAGAATAGGTATGAATTGGTAGGTGGTGAAATCAAGAAGTGGATGGAGATAACAAATCAGCCTGCAAATAATAAAGAGGCTTCTTGGGGGCTTGACTTGACGAGTACTCGTATTGCTCAAATAGAGGATTATGAGGCATTGTTTGAAAACGAAATGATTGCGCAAGGTTATGGTGTGCTTTATGGGGATGAATCTACGGAACCCAAAACAAACATTGTGGATGCATACGGATATCAAGAAGATCAAGCATATTACTTCGGTGGAAGTGCTATAAAAGACCGTGGAATACGTGGATGCTTTGTTTATAATAGAAATACGGGTAATCATATCTTTCTTCCGGTGGGGGCTTCCGGATATGGTCATAGAAAAGCTAAAGAAGGAAATGGAGTTCTGCGTTATTCTTGCGGGCAAACTCAGATATTCCCAACGAATCCTAATGGATTCTATACTGATGCATCTACCGCTCCGTTATTTTATGACCTCTATATGCGGCCCGGTGCTATTTATTGGACAGAGGATGTTACTGGAACAGGAACATGGGGAACGACTGTAGGTTGGGATATTAATTATTTTACATTTGACTTTAACAGAATATATGAGGCTAATGTGTTTAATGGAAATAACAGTGACGCCTGCTTCATCCGTTGCGTAGAAGATCCAAATTAGTTTCTTTTTAGGCAAATATAAACAGGACAATCGATCCAAAGTTGCTGGAACTTGGATTCGATTGTCCTGTATGTTGTTCATGTACGTGCGTGAATGTTTGCAAATATTTCTGGTGACGCTCTTCTCTTAAAGTTTCATTTTCTGCTGCCACTGCTACCACCCTATGTGTAGGGTGTTCTTGAAAACTACCGGGATTAACGATGCAGCACATTTACAATTTCCACCACATACATCTTGTGAAAACCACCGTGCGATTCCCCGTACCATCGGTCTGTAATGCTCTTGTCGATAAAGTTTCTGGGCTTGATCAGGTCGGCATACAATTTCTTGCATTCAAAAGTCAGCCGCGCCTGCTCAAAAATAATGCTCCCGTTCTCGGTGAACAAGGGAGATAGTCCTGTCGCTTTTACTTTATCCATGTCACGTCCCGATTTGGAACCGCATATTTTATGCACTTCTTTATGCTCTTCACCTAGAAAAGAGAGAGTGAGATAGTCATTCTGCTCTATAAAGTCGAATGTATAACGCTCGGGGCGGATAAAGATAAAGGCTACCGGACGGTTCCATAGAAATCCTGTACCTCCCCAGTTTGCCGTCATAGTGTTGAATTTGTCTTTGGTACCGGCAGTTACCAACATCCATTCCTTGCTGATTGTTTCGAACAGATTGTCAGTCAGTTCGTTTACTTTTATTTCTTTCATTGTTTCCGTATTTTTAGCTAGTACAAAGATATAATTTTTTCTTTTACTGTTTCAGATTAAATTTGCTAATTATTATCTTTGCGAGAAATATTAATTTAAAAAAAGAAAGGACGATACAGTGGTAAATGATGTAGTTTTAACCCCGATGATGAAGCAGTTTTTTGAGTTGAAGGCAAAGCATCCCGATGCGATTATGCTATTCAGGTGCGGGGATTTTTATGAAACTTATTCAGAAGACGCTATTGTTGCCTCAGAGATTTTGGGTATTACGCTGACCAAGCGGGCCAATGGACAGGCAAAGAGCGTAGAAATGGCCGGCTTTCCTTTCCATGCATTGGACACGTATTTGCCCAAGCTGGTACGTGCCGGCAAGCGGGTGGCCATTTGTGACCAATTGGAAGATCCCAAGATGACTAAGAAATTGGTGAAGCGCGGTATCACCGAATTGGTGACTCCGGGTGTAGCCATCAATGACAATGTTCTTTCTTACAAAGAAAATAATTTTCTGGCTGCCGTTCATTTTGGGAAAGCTAGTTGTGGTGTGGCCTTCCTTGATATCTCTACCGGTGAATTCCTTACCGCAGAGGGGCCTTTTGACTATATAGACAAGTTATTAAATAATTTCGCCCCCAAAGAGGTGCTTTTCGAACGTGGTAAACGGGGGATGTTTGAAGGAAATTTCGGAAGCAAGTTTTTTACTTTTGAGTTGGATGACTGGGTGTTTAATGAAAGTTCCTCGCGCGAGAAGCTGTTGAAGCACTTTGAGACCAAGAACTTAAAAGGTTTCGGGGTGGAGCATCTTAAGAATGGTATTGTAGCTTCGGGCGCTATTTTGCAATACCTCAATATGACGCAGCATTATCAGATCGGTCATATTACTTCTCTTTCCCGTATAGAGGAAGACCGTTATGTGCGTCTGGATAAGTTCACGGTACGGAGCTTGGAACTCATAGGTAGCATGAATGAGGGCGGAACCAGTCTGCTGGATGTGATCGACCGCACTATCAGTCCTATGGGAGCCCGTCTGCTAAAACGCTGGGTAGTCTTTCCGTTGAAAGATGAGAAGCCTGTCAATGAGCGTCTGGATGTAGTGGAATACTTCTTCCGCGAGCCGGATTTCAAAGAGTTCATAGAAGAGAAACTACATCTGATAGGAGATTTGGAACGTATTGTTTCGAAAGCTGCCGTAGGACGAATCTCTCCACGCGAGGTGGTGCAACTTAAAGTAGCTTTGCAAGCCATCGAGCCGATTAAGAATGCCTGTTTGAATGCGGATAACGGGAGTCTCCGCCGTATTGGGGAACAACTGAATTTATGTCTGTCTATCCGTGAAAAGATAGCGAAAGAGGTTAAGAATGATCCTCCTTTGCTGGTGAATAAAGGTGGTGTGATAGCAGACGGGGTGAATGCAGAACTGGATGAACTACGGCAGATAGCTTTTTCCGGCAAGGATTATCTGCTTAAAGTACAGCAACGTGAAAGTGAGCTGACCGGCATTCCCAGCTTGAAAATTGCTTATAACAATGTGTTTGGTTACTATATTGAGGTGCGTAACACGCATAAGGACAAGGTACCTGCCGACTGGATCCGTAAACAGACACTGGTGAATGCGGAACGCTATATTACTCAGGAACTGAAAGAATACGAAGAAAAGATCTTGGGTGCCGAAGATAAGATTTTAGTACTTGAAACAAAGCTCTATAACGAATTGGTGATCGCTTTGGCAGAGTTTATTCCCGCCATTCAGATTAATGCCAATCAGATTGCCCGTTTGGACTGCCTGCTGGCTTTTGCGAATGTGGCGAGAGAGAACAATTATATCCGTCCTGTTGTGGAGGACAGTGAGGTGATTGACATCAGGCAAGGCCGTCATCCTGTCATCGAGAAGCAGCTTCCGGTAGGGGAGAAGTATATTGCCAATGATGTCTTTCTGGACTCGGAAACCCAGCAAATCATTATCATTACCGGTCCCAATATGGCGGGTAAGTCGGCTTTGCTACGCCAGACTGCGCTGATTACCTTGTTGGCGCAGATGGGTAGTTTTGTTCCTGCCGAAAGTGCGCGGATCGGTATGGTGGATAAAATATTCACCCGTGTGGGAGCCAGCGATAATATTTCTGTGGGCGAATCTACCTTTATGGTTGAAATGAATGAGGCGGCAAATATTTTGAACAACCTTTCTAGCCGCAGTTTGGTGCTGTTTGATGAGTTGGGGCGCGGAACCTCCACTTATGATGGTATTTCCATTGCTTGGGCTATTGTGGAGCATATTCACGAGCATCCTAAAGCCAAGGCACGTACACTGTTTGCCACTCATTATCATGAGTTGAACGAGATGGAGAAATCTTTCAAGCGCATCAAGAATTATAATGTATCTGTGAAGGAGATAGATAATAAAGTGATTTTTCTGCGCAAACTGGAACGTGGCGGCAGCGAACATTCTTTTGGTATTCATGTGGCAAAGATGGCAGGTATGCCGAAAAGTATTGTGAAGCGTGCCAATGATATTCTGCATCAACTGGAAACGGACAACCGCCAGCAGGGCATTGCCAAGCCTACGGCTGAGATAGCGTCCGGCCGGAGCGGAATGCAGCTCAGCTTCTTCCAGTTGGATGATCCGGTATTGGGTCAGATACGGGATGAGATTCTGAATTTGGATGTCAATAATCTGACCCCTCTTGAAGCATTGAATAAGCTGAATGATATCAAGAAGATAGTAAAAGGCAAATAAATGCCTTCATTTTTCATTAACCATTAATTACTAACCATTAATCATTATCATGAAACACCTACTAACCTTATGGATGTTGGCCTTGTGTCTATGTGTTTCGGCCAAGGAAACATGTCCGAAAGTAATTCCCGCCCTGCAAGAGTGGAAGGGGGGAAGTGGAAAACTCGTATTGCCTGCTGAAGGCAGTATTGTTGTAGCTCCTGCCGATGAGGCGGCACTGAAAAGTGTGGCGACTGTGCTGGCACAGGACTTGAAAGACCTGTTGGATTGGAACTACACCATTAGGACCGGGAAACCGGGAAAGAATGATATTTATCTTTCATTGATGAAACCCGACAAACAATTGGGAGAGGAAGGGTATGTGCTGACTGCTGGACGCTATGTCGGTATCGAAGCGCCGGCTCGTCAGGGAGCCTTTTGGGGAACCCGGAGTTTGTTGCAGATTCTTTATAATGAAAAAGGACAGTTGCCCAAAGGAGTTGCCCGTGACTGGCCGCAATATCCCAGTCGTGGCTTCATGCTGGATGTGGGCCGCAAGTTCTTCACAATGGATTTCCTGCGGCAATATGTCAAAATACTATCGTTCTATAAACTGAATGAATTTCAGATCCATCTCAATGACAATGGTTTTGTACAGTTCTTTGATAACGACTGGAACAAGACCTACGCTGCTTTCCGCCTGGAGAGTGAACGTTTTCCGGGGCTGACCGCCAAGGATGGTTCTTATACCAAGAAAGAATTCACCGACCTGCAACGTCTGGGCATGGAATATGGTGTGAATGTGATTCCGGAGATTGATATTCCGGCTCATTCATTGGCCTTTACACATTATAAACCCGAGATAGGCAGTGATAAATATGGAATGGATCATTTGGATTTATACAAGGAGGAAACCTATCGTTTTGTAGATTCTTTGCTGGATGAGTATCTTTCTGGCGAGAAACCGGTTTTCATAGGTCCCGATGTACATATCGGTACAGACGAGTACAATGCCAAGGAAGCTGAAAAATTCCGCTATTTTACAGACCGGTATCTGAAGTATATAGAGAAATACGGGAAGAATGTCCGTATGTGGGGAGCACTGCGCTGGTTGAAAGGAAACACTCCGGTGAAAGCAGATAATGTGACTATCAATGCCTGGTCATACGACTGGATTGATCCTAATGCTTCTTTGAAAGACGGATATAAGATTATCAATACGTGTGATGCTTATCTTTATATTGTTCCGGCTGCCGGATATTATCGTGATTTCCTGGACACGAAATGGCTGTATGAGCAATGGCGTGTGGGTAAAGTGAATCCTAAGGAAGAGTTGCCTGAAGGAACTCCGGGACTGTTGGGAGGTATGTTTGCCGTATGGAATGACCATTGTGGCAATGGTGTGTCACAACAGGATGTGCATTTCCGTACATTCCCAGCCGCCCAGGTACTGGCCGAGAAAATGTGGAGAGGTAAGAATGAAATGGTTTCTTACGAAGAATTTGAGAAATTGTGCAAACAGATGCCTGAAGCTCCCGGTATCAACCTGCTGGGGCGTGTGCAGGGTGAGGTAGTCTTTCCGGGGCAGAATGAAGAACTGTCTTTGAACGGTACGGACAGCATTGCCACTATGTTGCCGGAAATAGGCTATCCATACGCGGTAGAATTTGAAATAAATCCGGACAAAGAACAAAATATCAACGGTATTTTGTTTAAAGGCCCTCATTCCACCGTATATGCCAATTGGGAAAATAAGGGAAAGCTGGCTTTCAGCCGTGACGGCTATACGTTTGTATTCCACGCTGCTACACTGCCTGCCGGAGCATGGACGAAGGTACGCATAGAGGGAGACCACAAAGGTACTACTCTTTACATAAACGGTGAGAAAGCGGAACGTTTGGAAGGACGTGTCAAACAGTTTTACAACTATACTCATAAACGCAAGGACAAGATGTATATGCAGGAAACTTTGGTGTTTCCCATGCGGCAGATAGGGGATGTGCAGAATGGGTTCAGAGGGAAGTTGCGGAATATAAATTGCATACAATAAAAGATATTTCTTTCTCTTGCTGTGTAGGGGCAGGTTTTAGACCTGTCCCTATGCCCAATAGGAGTGAAATTTCTCCGAATGTTATCTTTAATAGTGTTATATTGTTTATTATCAATGTTTTATATGCGATAAATGTTATCTGTTTTATTTTCATGAAAAGGGCTTTATACCTTACTTTGCATTATTAAACTTAAGCAACAAACCCGATGAAAATAAAACAAATTCTACTTTGCATGCTTTTAGCCTGCTTTATTCTTCCCGCTTCCGCACAGAATAGCTGGGGTATTGTAGGAGGCGGACTTTTTTCTAAATCTTTGTCCAGGGATGCACGCTTCAGCCTAGGCGGTTATGCCGGAGGAATGTATGACGTTCATGTTAAAAACTCATGGTATGTACAGCCACAATTATTATTTACTTATGAAGAATTCAGATCCAAGACAAGGCTTGGTACCGATTCCTTTTTTAGTAAATTCAATTTGGAGCTTCCTATCCTTGCTTCTTATAATGTTGCTTTAAATAACAAATGGAATTTGCGCATCAATGCGGGACCGTATCTGTCCTATGCTATGTTTGGCAGGGATAAATCCATTGACTACGCCTATGGCAACGGAATGCACTCTAGTTTGGGCTGGTGGCATCAGGATTTTCCAGATCATTTTACTTACGGTGGAAGGACCGGGGTTTCATTGGAATCCGAGCATTTCATTTACACTATCGATGGTAAATGTTCTCTTCGTAAGAGGCCTTTCGGGCGGAATGTCAGTTTATCGGCCGGTGTAGGATATAAGTTCTGAGTTTTCTGTATCTTTGTCGCCGGAGAATAAAAATAGAGTTGCATGTATGTTTATATAAAACAGCCGGGTATTGTTTGCCTTCTATGTTGGTTTTGTCTTTCCTGTACTTTGCAGCGCACGGAACATCCTACTTTGCGGCAAGCAGGATACTTGATGGAAGAACATGCCGACAGTGCGTTTTCATTATTGAAATCCATCTCTTCCCTGATCGGTATGACCCCGGAAGACAAGGCCGATTACGCTTTGCTGCTGGCTGAGGCTGCGGATAAAAATGGTTATTCACTGCTTCCTTGTGACTCATTATTGAATTTAGCCCTCCATGTATACCATGAAGAAGCCAAAGAACATGCTATAGCTCTTCTGTATAAGGGTAAAGTGCAACAGGAAATGGAAAACTATGCCGATGCCCTGAAAAGTTACCGTATGGCGCTTGAAATCCTTTCCGCCTATCCATGTGAATTCTATTGGAAGGGGTTTGTATATAATATGTTGGGTGGGCTGTATGGCAAACAGAACTTGTACGCACAGGCCAAAGATATGTATGTCAAGGCTTGTTATAATGATTCGCTGGCACGGCATAACCGTCATTTCATCAGTTCACTCAGCAATCTGGGGGTAGCTTATATCGGCTATGGAAATATAGACTCCGCTTTTATCTGCCAGCAACGCGCTTTGCAGCTTTCTCTTTCTACTGATAGTTTCCTTTTGCATTCTCTTTATGGAAATATAGGGGATTTATGCGGACGTACAGGACGGACCAGTATAGCTATTACTTGTCTGAAAAGGGCATACGATGCTTGTCGTCTTAGAGAAGACAGCTTGCAGTGTCTTTGGAATCTAGGGGAATTTTATTATAATAACGGGCAGCTTGATTCGGCTCTTTATTATTTGAACCGGAGCAAGGAAGCTGTCGATATTCATATCCGGTATCTCTCTTTCTTTGACTTGTATGCCATAGCTAAGCAGCAGGGAAATGTGGAGAAAGCTTTGGAATATCTGGAAATCAGCACCGAGTTGGAAGATTCCATCTATTCCACCAATGTGGCCACGGAACTGGAGAAGAAGACCTATCGCTGGAATGCCGACGCGCAAGTAAGGAAAGAACAGTTCAAGGCTAAACGGAGGATATACACCATTGCGATGATAGCTGTGGTGTTGCTGCTGGTCATTGTGATTATTTATCAACAGATACTGAAGAACAAGAAGATACAGCAATCCAACTATAAATATCTGTTGCAGAAGCTGAAACAGAACCTGATGGATATGCAGCAGAATATTGCTCAACATGAAGAGGTGATAGCCGAATTGAAACAGAAACAAGAACGCCGTGCCGAGGAAATAGAAGAGAAGGAACGGGCTATAGAGGCCATGAAGATGGAGAAAGAGAAATTGCGCAACTGGTTGTTCCGGCAAAGTGCCCTCTATACGAAAATAGACAAACTGGCCAACCAGCAAAAGCATCACAAAGAGCGTATTGCAGTGCTCACCAATGCTGAGCAACGCCAACTCAGAGTGATTATAGGACAGATTTATGCTGATTACATAGAGCAACTGCATACCCGGTATCCCAAGTTGAACGAAGATGATGTCCTTTTGCTATGTCTGCAATTGGCGGATTTATCTCCTTTTGCCATCGCTTTATGCTTTGGTAATAATGATGCACAGATTGTAGCGCAACGCAAATATCGTATGAAAAGTAAGATGGAATAACTGTGTGTTACAGAATTTGCATAATGTTTTTTTAATAGATGTTTGTATATCAGGTTATAAAGGCATTTTGCTATCTTTGTGCATAGAAAGCTAAAAGACAAAATTACTATGCGTTCATTTATTATATATTTAAATTTCGTCAGTTTGCTGTCTGTTTGTTTGCCTGTAACCACCATTCTTCCAATCCGATGTTACAGCAAGTAGATTCATTGTTGGAAATGAAGCCGGACAGTGCATTGACTATTTTAAAAAATATATCTGTTTTAGAGGATTTGCCGGAAGTAGACAAGGCATACTATGCTTTGTTGCTGGCTGAGGCTACGGACAAGAACAAACTACCCTTATTACCTTGCGATTCCTTATTGAATTTCGCCTTGGATTATTATGGAGATGATGATAGGGAGAAGGCTGTGGCATTGATGTATAAGGGAAGGCTGCTGGCGCAGATGAATGATGAAATGTCGGCGATAGAGCATAATTTGAAAGCGTTGGAAGTGTTGCAGAATTATCCGCAAGATTTAAAATGTAGAAGATTGATTTATAGTATGTTAGGGGTATGGTATGGTGATTGTGAATTGTACGACAAGGCGTTGGAAATACAAAATCAAGCTCTTCTTTATTCTTTTAGTGCTAAAGATACTGCTATTGCCTATCATAACATTGGATATATTTATGGTATGAGGGATATGCAGGATTCTGCTATAACTTATCAGAGAAAGTCTGTGGAATATGCTATGCGTTCTAAAGATACAAGCATGATACTCACTTCTTGGCACAATTTAAGTCTGTATTATGGACGATTTGAAAACATCGATTCTGCCGTGGTTTATGCCTATAAAGTTTTGCAAAATATATCTGATGAAAATAAAATATTTAGCGGTTATTTCTATAATATAGGTGATTTGTACATTGGTTTAGGACAATATGATTCTGCTAGGTATTATTTAGAGAAAAGCCTGCTCTTTTCTCCATCCCTTTCTATGTCTTACTGGTCACTTGCCGTAATGGAAGCTAAGCTAGGAAATTTCAAGTCCGCCTATCACTATCTAGATACTTTTGTCATGGTTCAGGATTCATTGGATGCTAGTGAGCGATTGTCTGAAGTGCAGCATATAGTCTATAAAAATCAGACAGCATTGGAAGTAAAGGATGAGCAAATAAAATCCAGAAAGGTTATAGGGCGTATTGTTTTTTCAGCCATTATTATTTGCTTTGTCGTTGCTTTGATTTACCAACGTTGGATAAATAAGAAAAATAACCAGCAGGCACTCTATCGGCAAGCATTACAATATGCTGATGAGAAACAGAATGTGATGCAGCAGCGCATAGAAGAAAATGAATCCGCTCTTGCACTGTTACAGGATAGGGAAAACCAAAATCTTGATGAAATTGCCCAAAAAGAGCAATTGATAACTCAATTGAAGAAAGAAAAGTTGGCACTTCGTACATGGTTATTTCAGCAGACTTCTATATACAAAAAGGTGATGTCATTGTCTGACCAGCAGCAGGTGAATAAGAAAATCCGTAAGGTGATGGCAGCTGCTGAATTGGACAAACTGAAGAAAACGACCTTTGAAATCTATGCTGATTATATTTCTCCTTTGCAAGCACAATACTCCCAACTGACGGAGGATGACTTGTTGGTCCTTTGCCTGCAAGAAGCGGGTATTTCTCCGTTGGCCATTTCTTTATGTTTCGGACATACGGATACGGTAGCCCTCAATCAAAGGAAATCGCGTCTAAAAAAGAAAATGTCAGAGTGATAAACTGAAATATATTGTTTATCAGTGTTTTATAGAAATATTATGTCACAGCAAATAGTTGTACGTTCTTTCCTTTCCCTCTAACTTTGCGGCATCATTTTTAAACAAAAAGAAGTATGAAAGCAAAGTTATTATTGATGTTATTTTTAGTTTCGTTAAGTTTGGGAGTTTTTGCTTTGGAGCATCACCAAAAGAAGCCTCATGCAGTTTGCAAAGTTTATGAAAAGGTGGCTACTAGAATTCCTTTTATTTTTTCAATACAAGCCGAAGATATAAATGACTGTTTGTATCTCACATCTCAGTTCTCATTAAATGATGCTGATATTACTATGCTAGATAAGGATGGTAATGAAAAGGTGTAGTTATGAATAACGCATTTGAAAAAACAGCTGTACTTCCTAAGTGTAATAAAGGAAGTGCTTACTCGACTCAGATAAATTTAAGTTTTTAAGTAATTCCAATTAAGGCTGTATGATAATATTTTAGTTGATAATCTAAGGTTATTGATAATGTGAAGTTCATATCTGAATCTTATTTTATTGCTCATGTTATGATAAAATATGTTATATGGTTGATTTTTAGTGTTGTATAGGTGAGTGATGTTATATGGATAGAGCTTTATGCTTATATCTTCTTTCTAATTTTGCAACATCAAATAAAAAAATAAGTATGAAGACTAAAATGATTGTAGTGGTGGTGTTGGCTGCCATGTGTGTATTGCCTTTGTCTGCACAGGTAAAAGTTGGTGTGGAAGGTGGAATGAACCTGTCTCATTATCTGGTTTCCGGTTCTGACGGATATAAAGCCGAACAGGTAGGTGGAATGAAGCCCGGCTTTCAATTGGGGGTGACTGTGGACTACGAGATAGGAAAGCATTGGATGTTAATGTCCGGTTTGTCTTGGTTGCAGAATAGAAGTACCATGAAAATGATGGATCACATGGTTACTTATTTTCCTAAGACAGAGATAAAGATGAATAATCTGATTTTGCCGTTAAAAATGGGATATAATATTCGGGTTTCGGATAAACTCAGCCTCATTCCGTCGGTTGGAGTTTATGCTTCTTACGGATTTGGTGCTGGAAACTGTTCTTTGGATGTTATTCACCAAGAGGGGGATAATATAACTACCGAGCCTGCAAAATGGAAGCCCTTGGATGGTTTTTCCTATAAAGCCGGGGAGCCCAATAATAGTGCTAATCTTCAGGCTTTCCGCCGTTGGGATTATGGGGGCATTGTTGGAATGAAGGCTGTTATTGCCGATCATTATACGATAAGTTTTGATTATAGGGTCGGAATAAAAAAGATACAGGCACAAAATGGTTTGCGGAATTCAACTTTCCAGTTCTCTGTGGGCTATCGTTTCTAAACTGATTTAATTAAACTGGCAATCTGTCAAAATGATAATGCCGGTGTATGAGGGTGTCCTGTTTCAAAGGATACAGTTTGTGTATTTTCATCGTATTCTCGTGCATCGGCATTTTGACAGATTGTCTTCTTTTTCTGGTTATTTATTCTTTTATGGATATATGTGAACGTATATGTAGGGAAATGCATACATACGTGTCCGACAGGGATCTTTATGCCTTTTGAGACCCCTCTATTTATTGAGCCAGCTCTTTCAATATCTCCTCTATTTTCTGAAAGAGTTGTCCTATGTGCGCTCCGTCCACAAAAGCATGGTTTACAGTGAAAGCGATGGGCATTACCAGTCTTCCTTCGCGTGGCACTACTTTGCCGGCATTCATCAGCGGATAGTCTAATGGATGGTCGGGAGCCATTTGTGTATAGGTGAGTGAAGTGAAATAAAGCTGAGGCGTGGCACTCAGTTGGATAATATCAAAATCTCCCTGTTCTTTAATGACTTTTTCGGCTCCATACGGGTCACCCTCTTCGGGGATGTTATGGACGATGTGATATGCTTCGGCATAAAACCGTTCAAAATCTGCATGGTAAGGGATGCGGACTGTGTAGAAAGTCTTGCCGGGTACAGCGATAGGTGATATGATGTCCACCTGATCGTGATAGACCACCTGTCCGTTTTTATCTGTACGGAAACGGAATTCTTTCACTTCATTGGCAGCACGTAGCACAGCATACAGGTAATACAGGAAAAAAGAGCGCTTGGCGGCTTTTGCAGCTGGAAATGCTTCAGTGCAATCCACTTCACTGGTAATGGATATCCATGAATTATGGAAGTTGCGGAAAAAATTATAATTGTCCCGGCGTTCCCAAGTTTCAATATCTATTATATGTTTCATTTATTTTACGGGTTTAAAAGAATGGTACATGAAGTGCGCTCCCAGCAGTATGAACGGAATGCTGAGCCATTGCCCCATGTTCAGCATCATACTGTCTTCAAAGGCTTCCTGGCTGGCTTTTATAAACTCCACAAGGAAGCGGAAGGTGAATATGGTAGTGAGGCAGTAGCCGAAATAGAAACCGGGGTATAGCGTGGTTTTGTACTTTTTATACAACCGCAAGCCTATGATAAAAATCAGAAGATAGGCGATGGCTTCGTAGAGTTGTGCCGGGTGGCGGGGTTGCATATCTTCGTGCGGAAAAATGAACGCCCAAGGAACATGAGTTACCGTACCTACTATTTCACCATTCATCAGGTTACCTAAACGGATAAAACAACCTGCCAGCGGGGTGGCGATGGCTATATTGTCTAGTACAGTCAGGAACTTCAATTTTACACGGCGTGAATAGATCCATAAGGCGAGCATTAGTCCGATGGTTCCTCCATGGCTGGCAAGACCTTGATAACCGGTCCATTTTATCCCAGAATCGGTAATCTTGACGGGCAACAGCATTTCTACAGGGTGAGAGAGCCAATAGCCTGGTTCATAGAACAGACAATGTCCCAGGCGAGCACCGATAACAATACCCAGCAGGCAGTAAACGAACAGGGAATCAAATTTTTCGTAAGGAATTTTTTGGTCTTGGTAGAGTTTGTATATCACCCAGTAGGCCAATGAAAGCCCTGTAACGAACAATACGGAGTAATAACGGATGGAAATGCCGAAAATGGAAAAGATTTCTATATCGGGATTCCAAAGAATGGCTGACAGTGTATTCATATCTTGAATTTTTGTGCAACTTTGCGGTAAGTGGGCATATCCACATCCATCTTTTCGCCCAGTGCGATCATATCAAACAATAGTCCTTGTATTTCGGACTCATGTCCTTTGGCTATATCTTTTTGCATGGATGCGGTACTGTCCGGGTCTAATTTGTCAATCACTTTTAAGTTGTATTCTATCGGGTCTTCCGCATAGGTAATTCCCATTTTGCGGCCTATTTCAGAACTTTCCTTGGACAGACCGATGAAAGTGTCGCGTTCTGCTCCGGGATGTTGCAGAGGACCCATTGGGACATCATGGTAGGCACCTGTGCAGGCCATAGCCGAGATGAATGACCATTTGATGAAGGTGTCGCGATTGATATCATCCGAAATATCGGCTTTGATCCCTGCTTTTCTTAGTACATCGACAATGGTTTCCAGACGTTCCGGAGCCACACCCTGTTGGGGACGTGCGCCGAAAACCAGTCGGAATATTTTGCCCATTTGTGTGATTTCACCCGGTCCGGAGACGAAACCTACGATGTAGATGCATCCGTCTAGTACTGTTACATGTGAAACAAGTTGCCCGATACGGGGACCTGTACCGTAAACATTCAGGATGGGGATAATCAAGGTATCTTTATCCGAGGCTTTTTCCAACAGATCTTTGATGGAATCTAGGGAGTAGCCCTTTACGCATACAAAAATTACGTTGGCTTTCTCGTTGTATTCCTCGGCTGTGCAGGCTTGTACAGGCAGAAAGTGATTACCTTTCAAGTCTGATCTTAGGTGAAGTCCTTTTTCACGAATGGCTTCCAGATGCTTGCCACGGGCAATGCATGTTACATCTTTTCCTGCTAAAGCAAGGAAACCGGCGATGCTTCCTCCAACGCCGCCGGTTCCCACGATTAAATATTTTTCCATGTTAGTTGTATTTTGTTTTAGGAAACAAAACACTGACTTATCAGTCTGCCATTAGTTTTGCTGGTTCCCTGATGTTTTTTCATTCATAGCATGGCTGTGATAAGTCTTTTGCGTTTTGATTTACCTACGGTTTATACATTGAAGCGGAAGTGCATGATGTCACCGTCCTGCACTACGTATTCTTTACCTTCCACGCCCATTTTTCCAGCCTCTTTCACGGCGGCTTCCGAACCATATTTAATGTAGTCCTCGTACTTGATCACCTCGGCGCGGATAAATCCTTTCTCGAAATCGGTGTGGATGACCCCTGCGCATTGGGGTGCTTTCCATCCTTTGCGGTAGGTCCAGGCTTTTACCTCCATTTCTCCGGCGGTGATGAAGGTTTCCAGTTCCAGCAGGTGGTAAGCCGATTTGATCAGACGATTTACACCTGATTCTTCCAGACCGACTTCCTGAAGGAACATTTGGCGGTCTTCATAGGTTTCGAGTTCTGCGATATCGGCTTCGGTTTTGGCGGCTACGACTAGAATTTCTGCATTCTCTTCTTTTACGGCTTCGCGTACTTGTTCTACATATTTATTGCCGGTAGCAGCGCTTGCTTCGTCCACGTTGCATACGTACATCACTGGTTTGCTGGTTAGCAAGAACAGTTCTTTTGCGATTTTCTGTTCGTCTTTGCTGTCAAATTGTACGGTACGCGCAGATTTGCCTTGTTCCAATGCGTCTTTGTATTTAACAAGGATGTCGTACATTTGTTTAGCTTGTTTGTCACCGCCCGTCTGTGCCTGTTTTTGTACTTTTTGGATACGGCTTTCAATGGTTTCCAAATCTTTCAGCTGGAGTTCGGTGTCAATGATTTCTTTGTCACGGACCGGATCTACACTACCGTCTACATGAGTCACATTTTCATCATCAAAACAGCGGAGTACGTGCAGAATAGCATCTGTTTCACGGATATTTGCCAGAAACTTGTTTCCCAACCCTTCACCTTTGCTAGCTCCTTTTACAAGTCCTGCAATGTCAACAATTTCTACAGTAGTGGGAACGATACGTCCCGGATGAACCAGTTCGGCAAGTTTGGTCAGGCGTTCATCAGGAACGGTGATGACACCTACATTCGGTTCGATGGTACAGAAAGGGAAGTTGGCTGCTTGAGCCTTTGCATTCGATAAACAATTAAAAAGTGTCGACTTTCCTACGTTTGGAAGACCGACAATGCCACATTGTAAAGCCATTATCTATTTGTTTTTTTGATTATTATCTATCTATTTGTTTGCAAAGATAACCATTCTTTTTGTATCAGGCTTCATATTGAAGTCAGATTTGGCTTTTTTATATGCGAAAAGACTGCCCGTCACGAAACAAAAAGGGCAACCGTCACGGTTGCCCTTTCGTAGAGTTTTTATGAAAAGTGTTAGATTGTTAGAATAGATTTATTTGTCCATAGTTACGGTCATTTCGGGTACTAATATATATTCTTTCTTTTTAGAGTTCCATTTGTAATATTCAGTAGTCATACTTTTGTTGCCATAAGTATAACGAATGCAGAGGTCATTTTCCCAGCGATTTTTGTTACTGTTCCATTTTTGCGCCTCGTCCTCTGTGCGTTGGTTGTTGGCATCATACTTGTAATTGTGCTTCATATAATTAGTAAGCATGGTGCCTTCCATTTTAAAAATCGTTTCCGAAACAATTACTCCATTTACTTCTTCTGCATTGTAAATCAGGTTGTCACCCGGATTTCCTGCAAAAACTGTAAGGTTAGCAATAAATAAAATTGCTACAACGAGCATTCCTTTCAAAGAATTGATCTTCTTCATGATATTGATATGTTAGATTGTTACTTTCATATTGTTTTTAAAAACGGTGCAAATGTACGAAAGAAAATTGAATCTCCTAACATTTCTGCTAAAAAATGATTATATTTTTGCAAAATGTCACTGATTAAACAAATATTAATAATTGTATAAGATCTATTTATTACAATTATCTTGTGTTTGTGTTTTTCATTTACGTTCGGGATGGCAAATGAAAAGCTCAATGGATTGGAAAAGACCATTGAGCTTTTATGATATAAATACCTTATATATAGTACTATATATCTTGCGAATAGTTGGTTTCTATATGCTTTAATGCGCTTCAAGCCAGTTGCTTCCCCAACCGCAGTCTGCGCGTAAAGGTACTTGCATATGGTAGGCATTTTCCATCTCTTCAATCACAATTTTCTGTACTTTTTCCTTTTCTTCGGGTAGAACGCTGAAATTTAACTCATCATGTACCTGAAGTATCATTTTGGACTTTATATTTTCAGATTGAAAGCGCTGGTATATGCGTACCATAGCTGCCTTGATAATATCGGCTGCACTTCCCTGGATAGGAGCATTGATGGCATTTCGTTCGGCATATCCGCGCACAACCGAATTTCTGGAATTGATATCCGGAAGATATCGTTTACGGCCGAATATGGTTTCAATATATCCTTGCCTGCGGGCAAGGTCGATGCTTTTGTCCATATATTCCTTTATTTGGGGATAAGTTTCGAAATAGCCGTCTATTAGTTCTTTTGCCTCTTTGCGGTCTACATTCATACGTTCTGCCAGTCCGAATACGCTGATGCCGTAGATGATACCGAAATTAGCTGTTTTTGCTTTACTGCGTTGTTCGCGGGTAACTTTGTCTATACTTATCTTATATACTTTTGCTGCGGTGGCGGCATGAATGTCATCTCCTTCCTTGAAAGCCTCTATCATATTGGCGTCTCCGCTAAGGTGTGCCATAATGCGTAACTCAATCTGTGAATAGTCGGCGGAGAAAAATTCGCAACCATCATCGGGAATGAAGGCCTTACGGATTTCCTTGCCGTCTTCGTTGCGGATGGGGATGTTCTGAAGGTTCGGGTTGCTGGAACTGAGCCGGCCGGTAGCAGTGACCGTTTGATTGAACGAAGTATGAATTTTACCTGTTTCTTTATTAATCAATAGGGGCAGAGCATCAATATAAGTACCGAGAAGCTTCTTCAGACCGCGGTGTTCCAATATCTTGCCTACTATTTCGTGTTTCCCTCGCAGGCTTTCCAATACTTCTTCACTGGTGACATATTGTCCGGTTTTGGTTTTCTTGGCTTTCTCCACGATACGCAGCTTGTCAAACAGCACTTCACCTACCTGTTTGGGTGAGGCTATGTTGAAATCCGTACCTGCCAGTTGGTGCACTTCTTCTTCTATTTGGTTCATGCGGGCGGTGAAATGTTCCGAGGTCTGTTTTAAGGCTTCAGTGTCTACACGCACGCCGTTGCGTTCTATATAAGCAAGTACGGGGACCAGGGGCATTTCTATTTCGTAGAAGAGTTTTTCCGCATCGTTGGTTTTCAATTCCTGTTCCAAGATGTTTTTCAATTTCAGTGTGATATCAGCATCCTCGCACGCGTACTTATAGATAGCTTCGGGGGAGAGATCGCACATATTCTTCTGACCTTTGCCTTTGGGACCAATCAGTTCTTCGATGTGGATAGTCTGATAATGCAGGTAGATTTCGGCAAGGTAGTCCATATTGTGGCGCAATTCCGGTTGTAGTACATAATGTGCCACCATGGTATCGAACAGGGGACCGCGCACTTCAGTTCCGTAGTTGCCCAATACCAGCATATCGTATTTTATATTTTGTCCTACTTTCAACGCTCCTTCTTTTTCGAAAGCCGGCCGGAACTCATTAACTATTTTTTGCGCTTCGGTCCGATCGGCAGGTACAGGGACATAAAATGCTTGATTTTCGGCATAGCTGAAGCTCATTCCCACGAGTTCTGCGGTGATGGGATCGGTTCCTGTTGTTTCCGTGTCTAGACTGAAAATTTCTTTTGTAAGTAAGTTTTGTAATAATTCAGATCTTTTCTCTTCTGTATCAATGAGTTGATAGTCGTATTTTAAATTATCTAAACATGCTAGATTCGAATATTTCTCACTTTCCGTCCCTCCGTTGGTAAATTCTGCAAAGAGATTGCCTTGAGGGGAAGACGGAGAAGCGGGCGATTTGCCATTCGAAGCCGGTTCACCGAAAAGGGAGAGTTGTCCCGAACCGTCCGGCATGTTTCCCTGCCGGGCGCTTCCTTCCGGTGTGCGGTTTCGTCCTTGCAGATCGTTTCCGGTCGCATCGGTGTATGTTCCGGCGAAGGCGGATTTCTTGTTTCGGTTGAAAACGCGGTCGATGAGGGTACGGAACTCCATCTCTTCAAAAATCTTCCGTAGTTCCTCTTCATTTGGTTCTTCTCTTTTCAGTTCGTCCATGTTCAATGTGATGGGGACATCAATTTTGATAGTTGCCAGAAACTTGGAGAACTCAATCATTTTCCGGTTGGCTTCCACTTTGGTTTTCAAGGCTCCTTTCAGTTCGGCAGAGTGGGAGAGAAGATTCTCGATGCTGCCATATTGCGCGATTAACTTTTGTGCTGTTTTCTCGCCCACTCCCGGACAACCGGGAATGTTGTCGGAACTATCGCCCATCAGTCCCAGCATATCAATGACTTGTGCGGGTGACTGGATATCGAACTTTGCCTTTACCTCTTCTATGCCCATCACTTCAAAACCGCCTGTATGCTTGGGACGGTACATGAAGACATTTCCGCCCACCAGTTGACCATAGTCTTTGTCTGGTGTCATCATATAAGTAGTGATCCCTCGTTTGCCGGCTTCGGTGGCCAGTGTACCGATCACGTCGTCAGCCTCGTATCCCGGTACTTCCAGAATAGGAATACGATAGGCCCGGATAATATCCTTTATAATGGGTACGGACAAACGGATTACTTCGGGTGTTTCTTCACGTTGTGCCTTATACTGTTCATAGGCCTCGTGCCGGAAGGTGGGACCGGCGGGATCAAATGCCACACCGATGTGCGTAGGATTTTCTTTCTTCAAGACCTCTTCCAGTGTATTGACAAATCCCAGTACGGCTGAAGTGTTGAAACCCTTGGAGTTAATGCGCGGGCTTTTGATGAAAGCGTAATACGCGCGGTATATTAATGCATAAGCATCTAATAGAAAAAGTTTGTCCATTCTTAAAAATCTTTAGTTTTTTCATTGTAAAAGTACAAAAAAATACCGTATTCCGTCTTTTATTACTACTTTTGTGCACAAATTAACCTGCATGGACAAATTACAGCAAATCAAATTGCCTATTGACAAGGAGTTTGAGGAATTTAGAAGGTTGTTTGACTCTTCGCTCCAAAGTTCCAATTCTTTACTTAGTGAGGTGTTATCCTATATTAAGCAGAGAAATGGCAAGATGATGCGTCCCATATTGGCGTTGTTGATTGCTAAACTATTCGGTGAAATCAATGATTCTACGCTTCATGCGGCCCTTTCATTGGAGTTGCTCCATACGGCCAGCCTGGTGCACGATGATGTGGTGGATGAGAGTGACAAGCGCCGTGGGCAGTCTTCGGTAAATGCTATCTATAATAATAAGGTGTCGGTTCTGGTAGGCGACTATATGCTGGCAACCAGCCTGAAGCATTCTGCCATGACCCGCGAGATTACAATTGTAGATTTGGTGGCTTGTTTGGGACAGAACTTATCTGAAGGCGAGATTATTCAATTGGCGAATATTAATGCTTCTGAGTTCTCGGAAGAAGTGTATTATGATGTCATTCGTAAAAAGACGGCTGCATTGTTTACTGCCAGTGCGGAAGCGGGGGCTATTTCGGTTCATGCATCCGATGAAATGGTGAAAAATGCTCGTCTGTTTGGCGAAATGATTGGTATTGCTTTCCAGATAAAGGATGATATCTTTGACTATTATTCTTCTGATGAGATAGGTAAACCTACCGGAAACGATATGCGTGAAGGGAAGCTGACATTGCCGGCTTTGTATGTGTTAAATACGTTTGATGATGAGGAGATGCGGAAACTGGCGTTATGTATCCGGTCATTAGACGCTTCGGATGAAGATATTGCCCGTTTCATCGAATATACTAAGGTGAAGGGAGGGATAGAGTATGCCAGACAGGCAATGGTGGATTATCGTAATAAAGCGTTGGCTTTACTTCCACAATCAGCCGGTCAAGCTGTAAAAGATGCTTTGACTGCTTATATTGATTATGTGATTGAAAGAGATAAATAGTACGATTGTTGAAGATATGTACCTCAAAAAGTTCGGGCGTGATCCTTTATACGATAAGGACCACGCCCGAGCTTTTTGAGGTACGCCTTTCTTTGGTAGTTTAAAATAACCGGAATAGATAAGGCTCATTCCGGTCACTTTAAATGTGGTTGTTATTTAAATAGTGAAACGGTTCTTTGTTTAGAAGAACTTGGTTTCCTGACCTACAATTTCTGAGAGAAGCAGATTGGCCAGGCGGCTTGTTCCTAAGCGGAATAGCTCGTTTGTCAGCCATTCTTCACCTAACACTTCTTTTACAATGGTATAGTAAACCAAAGCATCGTGTACGGTATTAATTCCTCCGGCGGGTTTGAATCCTACTTTGCGGCCTGTTGTCATATAGTATTCTTTGATAGCCTCGCACATCACCAAGGCGGCTTCAGGAGTAGCGGCGGGGTTTTCCTTTCCGGTAGAGGTCTTGATGAAATCGGCTCCGGAATACATCGATAGAATGGACGCTTTTTTGATGTTGGATGCGCTTCCCAGTGCTCCAGTTTCTAGAATTACTTTCAGGTGGTGCTCACCACATACAGCTTTTAATTCTTCTATTTCATCGCACATTCCTTCGTAATCCCCACTCAGGAACTTGCCTACCGGGATAACGATATCTATTTCATCAGCTCCGGTATGGAGAGCCATGGCTGTTTCGGCTACCTTTACTTCAGTAAATGTTTGTGATGAAGGGAAACCACCCGATACACAGGCTATGTTTACATGGTCTGCCTCCAAGGTGTCGTTGACTACTTCTGCCATATTAGGATATACACAGATTGCGGCTACATTGTCCAGATCAGGGTACTTGTCAACAAATTCATTTACTTTTCCGGTGAATTTCATTACACTTTCATCCGAATCAGTGCACTTTAAAGTGGTCAGGTCAATGCAATGGAACAGGAATTTCTTTACGTCCGGTGTATTGTTTTCTGCTACATGTTTTTCGATGAGTAGGGCAGTTTTCGCTTTTACATCCTCATCGCGCAAACGGATGTTATACTTGGCAAGTGCTTCCTCGTACTTACTGTGCTCGGGTCCATGATCGTGGTCATGACGATGTTCATGTCCACCTTCGAATTCGTGATTATGTTCCATAATTCTTTATAATTTGGGGTTGTTTTTATGTCTGTCTTTATCTCTATTTGTTTTCTTCTCCAAGTTTTGACGGAAGGCTTCGGTCAGGTTTACTCCGGTCTGGTTGGCCAGACAGATAAGGACCCACAATACGTCTGCCATTTCATCGGCAAGGTTGTCTTTCTCTCCTTGTTTGAAAGATTGGTCTCCATATTTACGTGCCATCACACGTGCCAGTTCGCCTACTTCCTCGGTCAGGACGGTCATATTGGTCAGTTCGCTGAAGTAACGTACACCATACGTTTTAATCCAGCTGTCCACCTCTTTTTGTGCTTCTTCCAGTGTCATTATTCTTTGTTTTTAGTGTCCATACATATAGTAACAGGCCCGTTGTTCAGAAGTTCAACTTTCATGTCTGCTCCGAATTCTCCGGTTCCTACTTCTTTGCCTAAACCGATGCTTAGTTCCCGGCAGAAATAATCGTAGAGAGGAATGGCTATATCGTGTTTTGCGGCACGGATGTAGGAGGGACGGTTCCCTTTCTTTGTAGATGCGTGCAATGTGAACTGGCTGATAACCAGAATGTTGCCTTCTACCTCCCGAATGGATTTATTCATCACTCCGTTTTCATCGTCAAAGACTCTCAATCCTATTATCTTTTTGCATAACCAGTCAGCATCTTCTTGTGTATCAGCTTCTTCGATACCAACCAATATCATGAATCCTTCTTTTATCGCCGATTTGCATACACCTTCTATGGTAACAGAGGCGTGGCTTACTCGTTGAATAACTACTCTCATATTTATATCCTTTATTTATTATTAGAAAATGCTTGCCGTTTACCGGTATTATGTCCGCCTACTATGGTGGGTGGAAACATTGCCGACCTCTTGGCTTGACAGTTATGAGGGCGGCATATCCTTGCAATGGATGTATGCAAAGGTAGGAAATCCCTTTTATTCTGTGAGGTTTTCTTTGATATTTTTAGCGGCTGCTTCACCTACCACGGCTGCAATCTCTTCCAGTGAGGCTTGCTTGATGCGGCTGACGCTTTTGAATGTTTTCAGCAGGGCGGTCTTTCTTTTCTCACCTATTCCCTTGATGTTGTCTAAAGCGGATGCCACCTGGCTCTTGCTGCGCTTGTCCCGATGGAAGGTGATGGCGAAGCGGTGTACTTCGTTCTGTATATTCTCCAACAGATGGAACAAGGGAGTGCTTTGTTTTACACCGATGGTCAGCGGAGGAAAACCGTATAGCAATTCCGAGGTGCGGTGCTTGCGGTCTTTGGCCAGTCCGGCTATGGGGATATCCAAATGGAGTTCGTCTTCTATCACTTCTCTCACTACTTCCATTTGCCCCTTTCCACCGTCGGTAATGATGAGGTCGGGCAGGGAGGAACCTTCCTCTATGGCGCGGCTATACCGGCGGCGTACCACCTCTTTCATAGAGGCGTAATCGTCGGGCCCGGTCACTGTCTTGATGATGTATTTCCGGTAATCCTTCTTGCTTGGTTTTGCCTTTTTGAAGACTACACAGGCGGCCACTGCGTCCGAACCCTGAATGTTGGAGTTGTCGAAACATTCAATGTGGTTCGGCATCTTCTTCATATGTAGCTGCTCTTGGATTTCTTTCATCAGACGGACGCTTCTTTGTTCTGGATTTAACTTTTCCGCCTGTTTCAAACGGTCTACTTTATACTGCTTCACGTTCATTACGGAGAGGTCCAGCAAATGCTTCTTTTCTCCTCGTTGGGGAACGGTGAAGGTGACGTTGTTCATTTCCATATCCACTTCAAAAGGTACGATGATTTCGCGGGAAGTGCTCTTATATCGTTCACGCATCTCAATAATGCCCAATTGTAGAAGTTCTTCTTTCGTTTCGTTCAGACGTTTCTTGTATTCGAAGGTGAAGGCTTGGTTGATGCATCCGTTAGTGATATGCAGATAGTTGATATAGGCTGAATTTTCTTCCATTTCAATGGAGAATACATCCACATTATGGATGATGGAGTTGACCACTTCGCTCTTGGAGCGATAGTTTTCTATCAAGTCGTATTTCTCTTTTATTTTCTGTGCTTCCTCAAATTTCATTTCGGCGGCAAGCGCTTGCATTTCCTCCATCAGCAGGTCACTTACAATTTGTGTATCTCCTTTCAGGATATCTTTGATTTCACCGATATTCTTCATGTATTCCTCATGCGATTGTTGTCCGATACATGGCCCTTTACAATTTTTTATATGGTATTCCAGGCACACGTTGAACTTGCCGGCACGAATGTTCTCTGGACTCAGGTTGAGTTTGCAAGTGCGGATGGGATAGAGCTTTTTTATCAAGTCTATCACGGCAAGCATGGAGGGCATGTGGCTGTACGGACCATAGTAGGAGGAGCCGTTACGGATGATTTTCCGGGTCTTGAAGATGCGTGGAAAATACTCATTGCTTACACAAATGGAAGGGTAGGTCTTATCATCTTTCAGCAATACGTTGTAGCGCGGTTTGTATTTCTTTATCAGATTATTCTCTAACAAAAGGGCGTCTTCCTCTGTCTTTACCACGATATAACGGATGTCTGCAATCTTGCTGACCAGCAGGCGTGTCTTGCCGTTGGGGTGCTCTCTGTTGAAGTAAGAAGAGACTCTTCGTTTCAAGTTTTTTGCTTTTCCAACGTAGATAATGGTTCCTTCGGAGTTTAGGTATTGGTAAATGCCCGGGCTGTCGGGCAGGTTTAGTACGATTCCTTTCAGATAGTCATTGGTTGTAATCTCTTCTTTTTCCATAAGTGTATATTGGTATTACCTGATTATATGTTAACGTAAGCTCGATATAAAAATACCTCGTTGCTGAATTTTGAGTTAAATGACAAACGATTGTTTTCCGGACAAATGAGCGCTTCCGTAGGGGTGGCCTCATGTGTTCGCCCCTACGGTGGAAACATCTCAAAATAGCATTTCGTGGTATGATTGTAGGTAATCATCTTATAAATCTTCAAGCTGTAAGATATATAATGTTACAGCTTGAAGATATATATCTTTCGGCTTCATCGTCCATATCTTTTCGTTGTCCATCCATTGTTGTCTTTCTATAGTGACTCGGGACGGACTTCGCTTTTTTACGGGCAGATTGTGCGGCGTTATAAAGTAAGCAGTGTATCCACTGTGATGTCTTCGGGGAATGCCTTTCTGCCGTTCAGACCTCCCAACTCGATAATGAAGTTGATGAAGATCTTTTTGGCACCACATCTTTGTACTAACCGATGAGTGGCCGCCATGGTTCCACCGGTAGCCAATAAATCATCGTGCAGCAGAACTACATCGTTTTCATTGATGGCATCCTTATGTATTTGAATGGTATCGGTTCCGTACTCTTTAGCATACGTTTCTTCTACAACCTCTGCAGGGAGTTTGCCCGGCTTACGCGCCATTACGAATCCGGCTCCTAAACGTGCCGCCAGAGCACCGCCCATAATGAAGCCGCGCGACTCTATACCTACTACTTTGGTGATACCTTTGTCCTTGTACATTTCATATAAAGTGTCCAGCATTTCCTGCAAGCACTCGGCATTCTTGAACAAGGTTGTCACATCATAAAACAGAATTCCCGGAATGGGGAAATCTGGAATTTCTCTTAAGTTTGCTTTAAGCGTTTCTTTGCTCATAACCAGTGTTTTATTGTTAGTCTATTAAATTACTTGTTTCACGTGAAACATACCTTGTTTCACCGCCCCAGCAGAACTAGTAGGACGTTGATGTCGCTAGGAGAGATACCCGGTATGCGGCTGGCTTGGGCCAATGTTTCGGGATCTATCTTCATCAGTTTCTGCCGGGCTTCGGTAGAGAGCGAATTCAATGAGTTGTAGTCGAACTTGCCTTTGATGCGGATGGCTTCCAAGCGATGTATCTTTTCTGCGATCATTCGTTCGCGGTCAATATACCCCTGATATTTGATCAGTACTTCGGCGGCTTCAATCACTTCTTCTTTACGGTCGGTAATTTGGTCCAGCATGGCTTTGAAAGCCGGAATGTGCCCGGCTATATTTTCGATGGTAATCTGCGGACGGTTCAGCAGGTCGATTAGTTTGCAGCCATGTGTCAGACGGGCAGTACCCAAACTTTCCAAAGCATCATTGATTAATGCGGCTTTGATGGAGAAGGTCTTGGCAAAGTCGATGATTTGGTTCACGGCTTCCCGTTTGCTGCAAAGATGTTCGTAACGGTCTTGTTTTACCAGACCTAGTTTGTAGGCACGTTCAGTGAGGCGCATATCTGCATCGTCTTGTCGGAGCAGGATGCGGTATTCGGCACGGGAGGTGAACATACGATAAGGTTCGTCCACACCTTTTGTAACCAGATCGTCAATCAAGACACCGATGTAGGCCTCGTCCCGTCCCAGTGTGAACGGCTCGCCACCGTGGCAGTTGATGTGTGCGTTGATACCGGCAATGATTCCCTGTCCGCCTGCTTCTTCGTAACCGGTGGTTCCGTTTACTTGTCCGGCAAGGAACAGGTTCTTTATTATTTTCGATTCCAACGTATGTTTCAGTTGGGTAGGGTCGAAGTAATCGTATTCGATAGCGTATCCCGGACGATAAACTACCAAGTCCTTAAATGCAGGTACTTTCTTCAATGCCGCCAACTGTATGTCCATGGGCAGTGAAGAAGAGAACCCGTTCAGGTAAAGTTCCTGTGTGGTTTCTCCTTCGGGCTCCAGGAAAAGCTGATGTTGCGGCTTGTCGGGGAAGGTTACGATTTTGGTTTCTATGCTGGGACAATAACGCGGTCCGATGCTTTGGATTTGTCCGTTGAAAAGGGGAGAGTCGGGCAGACCTTTGCGCAGTACCTCGTGCACCTCTTCGTTGGTAAAGCAGGTCCAGCATTGCAGTTGTTTCAGCTTGCGCGGTTCGCTCATGAACGAAAAACGGTGGAAGTCGTTTTCTCCGTCCTGTGTTTCCATCAGCTCATAGTGTACGCTGCGTCCGTCTATGCGGACAGGTGTACCGGTCTTCATACGTCCGGCGGTGATTCCGTGGCGGGTGATTGATTCGGTCAGATGGTAGGAGGCAGGTTCGGCCATGCGTCCTCCTGCCAGTTGTTTATGCCCGATGTGCATCAGTCCGTTCAGGAAGGTTCCTGCGGTGAGCACGATACATTTTGCATGGAAAGTCACTCCCCAGCAAGTCATGACTCCGGTCGCTTCACCGTTTTCCACGATTAGTTCTTCTACAGTATCTTGCCAAATGTGCAGATTGGGAGTGTTCTCCAGAATCTCGCGCCATGCCCAGATAAACTTGCCACGGTCACACTGGGCACGGGGGCTCCACATAGCGGGACCTTTGGAACGGTTGAGCATACGGAACTGTATGGCTGTACGGTCTGTAACCAGTCCCATATAGCCACCTAATGCGTCTATCTCTCTTACGATTTGTCCCTTGGCAATTCCACCTACGGCAGGGTTACAACTCATTTGCCCGATTTTGTTCATATCCATGGTAATCAGGCAGGTCTTCGAACCCATGTTGGCTGCGGCCGCAGCTGCCTCACAGCCTGCGTGTCCGGCGCCTATTACAATAACGTCGTACTTAAAATCCATTGATTTATTTCTTTTTACCGATTGCAAAATTACGAATTTTACTCTGTAAAGCGGTGATAATACGGCTAAAAAGAATGTGTGGCGACAGAAATCTGCTTCTGCCGCCACATCATACAAACACTATTTCTAAAGTAAACTATTTCCTGTTATTTCTTGTCCGGAGCAGGAGGGGTGTCGGACGGGCGTTTCTTTCCGTCCTTGTCTACCGGTTCAAACTCCTCTTTCTCCGGCTCATTCTGTGCGTTTTCTTTCGAGGAAGGATTGACAATGTTCTGATAGGTATCATGAATGGGAAGCTTGTCTAGAATACCCAGTGCAGGAGCTACTTTGCTGACGACGTTCTGCAAGAAATTAGATGTCGTGCCGTTGCCGCCGTCAAAAACAGTAATATTCCCCAGTTGAATATGTTCAAATGCCTTAACCTGTTCCGAAGCGATTTCCTTCCATTGGTCAACCATCTTGTATTGGATGGCGATTTCGGGATTGCGTTCGGCAGCTTTCACCATGGCCTCGAAGCCTTCTGCTTCGGCCAGCAAGGACTTCTTCTTACCTTCCGCTTCTGCCTCCAGCTTCATCTGGATGGCCTTGGCTTCCGCCTGTGCTTTTGCCAGGATAGCTTCCGCTTCTGCATTTGCCTTACGTTTTATTTGCTCAGCCAATGCGTCCGCATCCAAGATAGCTTGCTGTTTGGCTATTTCGGCAGGAACAATCTTATCCGCTTTTAAGGCCTGTTCTACTTTGCGGGCTTTCGCTTCTTCTATCTCACGCTGTGCGTTTTCCTGTGCAGTGAGGACAGCAGCTTGCGTTCTGGCCTGTGCTTCACCGGCTTTTCTAGAGGCTTCCGCCTTGGTAACTTCTAGTTCCGCATTACTTTCGGCAACCTCTTTGGCAGCGTTATTTTGCCCGATGGCCGATTTCTTTTGTGCTTCCGCCTGCTTTATCTCCATATCGGACTGGAGCTCTGCAGTACGACTCTCCTGTTCGGTACGCGCCTGTTCCTTGTTCACTTCCATAGAGGCGCTGGCTTTGGCGATACGTGATTCTTTTTCGGCGTTTTCTTCCGCTACTTTCGATTCACGTTCCTTGTCGGCTATGGCTACTTTAATCTCCTCGTCACGTTGCGTATCGGCCAGTTGAGTGTTCTTGTCGCGGTTGGTTTCCGCTACTTTGGTGGCGCGCTCTTTTTGCTGTTCTGCAATCTTGATGGCCCCCAGTTTCTGCTGTTCTTCAATGTTGGCTAAGGCTTCATTCTTGGCTTTCGCTTCGGCTTCTTTTCCCAGATTGACGATATAGTCGGCTTCATCACGGATGTCGCTGATGTTGATGTTCATCAGGTAAAGGCCGAATTTCTTCAATTCGGAATCGATGTTTTTGCGGCAGTTCTCAAGGAATGTATCACGGTCGCTGTTCAGTTGTTCGATAGTCATATCGGCGATGACCAGACGCATTTGTCCGTAAACAACGTCTTTAATCAGTTCCTGTTGTGCCTCGATGTTCAGTCCCAGCAAGCGTTCGGCCGCATTCTGCATGACTTCGGGCTCTGTGCTTACGGCCACAGTGATGGTAGTGGGCACATCTACGCGGATGTTTTGTTTGGAGATGGCGCCGGTCAGTTTGCAGTCAATCTGCATGGGTTTCATGTTCAGGAAAGAGTATCCCTGAATGATGGGCCATACAAAAGCGGCTCCTCCGTGATACAGTTTAGCCGATTTCTTATCGCCGGTCTTACCATATACTACCAATACCTCGTCGCTCTTGCACTTGCGGTAACGACTTAAAATCCCGACGATGGTCAGGACGATGACAGCTATCAGAATAGCTGCATAAATGAGAATCTGCTCATCCATAAATGATTGCGTTTTTAGGGTTTATTTAATCAATATAATAGATTCCTTCCTTGTAATCCTTCAGTGTGAGGATATCGCCTTCCTGATAGCTTTTACCCTGTATGCTCCGCACGGTAAGTTCTCTTTGTGCACCATTGATGGCGATATAGACCACGTATTCTGTTCCTGCCTGTCCTTGTTCCTGCCAGCGGGTATATATTTCGCATTTCCTGCCTATTAATTCTTCTCCCTGTTCGGGCTTATTTTCTTGTTTCAGCTTATAGCAGAGTTTATAAATCCAAGCTAGGACGAAAACAAAAAAGCTGCCGCTTATCACGGCGCCCAGATAATGCAAGACAATGTAGGGAGGCTGGCATAAATACATGAACCAACCGAAACCCATGCAGAAATGAATCAGCCCTTTGAAGGAGAGTACGCTGCTCATGTCTATATCGGCGTTGCCGTCGGCATTGACGTCTATGTCGGTGTCCATATTGCCGAAAAAGATGGATAAGATGAATTGCAGAAGAAAGATTCCCGTACTTACTAATGCAGCGAAAAAATATACGTTAGCTTCCATTTGAGTGATATATTTTGTGTTTATCTGTTTTTTCAATTCACAAAATAAAGCAATTAATCCGGAAAAGCAAGAAGATAAGGGAATAAATGTAGCTGCATGTATAGCTTTCGACGTTTTTATCCGTCCGGCGGAAAGTTTTCCCTAACTATTGGCATGTCTTTGAAAAGTTACGGGCAATCATTCGTGCGAACTATGCCCGTAACTTTTATAGGTTGTTCTACCTTGTATGTCCTGTTATAGGGAAACCAATGCCAGCGCCTTGTTCTCGGCAGCTTCCATAATCTCCCGTTCACCGGGCCCTTTGTCGTTGATGCCGCACAAGTGCAGGATACCATGAATAATCACCCGGTGAAGCTCGCGGTCGTAGGGTTGCTCAAACTGTTCCGCATTGGTGCGGACAGTATCCAGACTGATGAATAAATCACCGGAAATGCGATTACCTTCGCAATAGTCGAAAGTGATGATATCCGTGTAATAATCATGTTGCAGATACTGCTGGTTTACTTCCAGTATTTTATCGTCCGAGCAGAAGATATAAGCGATTTCTCCCACTCTTTTTCCATAGCAGGCGGCTACCTCTTTAATCCATTCGGTGGTTTCTTTCTTTTTGATATCGGGCATCTTTACCCCATCGGTTTGATAACTTATCATAGAATAACAAATTAGAAATGACAGGCAAAGATAGGTAAAGTATCTTGTTAGCGGTTCACTTTCGGGATATTTTCTAATAACTTTCTAATCTGGTCTGAGTTGATTATAATCGGTTTCACTTCTCATCGGGAAAAGGGCGTTGTACTTTTGTCACCCAAAAACAGAAAACAATGAAACAACGTGCTATTCTTTTCTTTTTTATAGGCATAATGACAGGAATACTGCAGGCACAGACCTTGACTCTGAAAGATGCCGGACAGCTTTTTCTGAAGCAGAACCTGTCTCTTATTGCAGCCCGGTATGATATGGACATTGCTCAGGCACAGGTATTGCAGGCCAGACTTTTTGAGAATCCCGTTATCTCGTTAGAGCAAAATGTGTACAATAGGCTGAATGGAAAATACTTTGACATGGGAAAGGACGGGGAGTCAGGAGTGGAGATAGAGCAGGTTATCAGTATTGCCGGGCAGCGTAGTAACCGTATCCGTCTGGAAAAAGTGAACAAGGAAATGGCCGGATATCAGTTTCAGGAAATCATGCGCACCTTGCATAGTGAGCTGAACGAACGATTTGTCGAGACTTATTTTCTGACTAGAAATATGGCTGTTTATGAAAAAGAAATAACTTCGTTGGAGCGCCTTCTGGCTGAGATGAAACTTCAACAACAGAAAGGAAACATTTCACTGATGGAAGCCTCGCGTCTGGAGGCCATGTTGCTTTCATTGAAGAAGGAAAGGAATGAGCAGGAGAATCAGCTGGTTGCCGCCCGGGGAGAATTGAACCTTCTTCTGAGCCTTCCTGCTGATGCGCGTCCTGAACTGCTACTGGATGAAAGTATGTTGAAACAGCTGGACTTGTCACAACTCTCTTATGCGGACTTGATGGCACGTATGACTGGACGTCCCGATTTAAAACTGGCCCGTACCTATATCCGTGCTTCGCAGGCGAACCTTAAACTTCAGAAGTCGCTGGCTTTTCCCGAAGTATCCTTTAAAGGGACTTATGACCGTGCCGGTAATTTTATCAATAATTACTTTGCTGTGGGGATCAGTTTCTCTGTTCCTATATTTAACCGTAATCAGGGTAATATAAAGTCGGCCCGCATCGAAATCATGAAAGCGGATAAGGAAAAGGAGTATGCCATGGGAAAAGCGGAGATGGAGCTTTTTACCGCTTATTCGCAGCTGGAGAAGGCGATGAATCTTTATCAGTCGGTGGATAGTGATTTGGAGCAGAACTTTGAGAAACTGATAGCGGGAGTGAATGAAACGTTCCGGAAACGTAGTATCAGTCTGTTGGAATTTATAGACTATTATGAGAGTTATAAAGAAACTTGTATACAGTTATATGACACACGTAAGGACTTGCTTCTGGCTATGGAGAATTTGAACCGCGTTATCGGACAAAATGTATTTAATTATTAATAACTTATCAATCAGAGAACAACAATGAATCAGAATATCTTTTTACTGGGCTTATTTTTTCCTCTTCTTTGTAACTGTTCGGCACCGGCTGAACAAACAGACACGACCAATGGGGGGATCTTCCTGACAGACAGTTTGAAACAAGTAGTGACCATTGATACTGTAAGTATACAGGAGGTCACGATGGAACTTACCCTGAACGGTCGTGTTACTTTCAACCAAGAACAGGTGGCACGGGTGTATCCCATATTCGGGGGGACGGTGACGGAAGTCCATGCGGAAACGGGAGATTATGTGCAAAAAGGTGAGGTTCTGGCCGTAATCCGTAGCGGGGAAGTGGCCGACTATGAGAAACAGCAGAAAGATGCTGCCCAACAAGTGCTTACCGCCCGGCGTGCCATGGATGCGACTCAGGACATGTATGTTTCGGGCATAGCTTCGGAGCGCGATATGCTCCAGGCAAAGCAAGAACTGGCCGCAGCCGAGGCGGAGGATAAAAGGGTGAAGGAAGTTTTCTCCATTTATCATCTGTTGGGTAATTCCATTTATCAAGTGAAGTCTCCGGTAGCGGGATTTATTGTCAATAAAAACATCAGCAAAGATATGCAGATACGTTCAGACCAGAGTGAGGAATTATTTACTGTATCGGGGTTGGAGAATGTCTGGGTGATGGCCGATGTCTATGAAAGTGATATCAGCAAAGTATGTGCAGGAGACAGGGTGGAGATTACTACACTGGCTTATCGGAACAGGAGTTTCGGAGGCACTATAGACAAAGTGTATCAGGTGCTGAATGACGAGAGTAAAACGATGAGCGTGCGCATAAAATTGCAAAATAAGGATTATCTGCTGAAGCCGGGTATGTTTACCAATGTAAAGGTGACTTGCAAGGCATCCGAGGAACGGATGGCACGGATAGACCCTCATTCGCTGGTTTTTGAGAATGGGAAGAATTATGTGGTAGCGGTAGACGGCGACGGCAGTCTTCAGGTGAAAGAGGTGGAGATTTACAAGCGGTCGGATAAGGAATGCTATCTCCGTTCCGGTGTTACCGGAGGCGATAAGATTCTTAACAAAAATGTTCTGTTGGTTTATAATGCTTTGAATGACGATTCTAAATAGAAGGAAAGTATGCATAAGTTTATTGATAATATAGTAGCTTTTTCACTGAAAAATAAATTTTTTATATTTTTCTGTACCACGATAGCGGTCATTGCAGGGGCGATATCTTTCAAACATACACCTGTAGATGCTTTTCCCGATGTGACGAACACGAAAGTGACCATAATCACCCAGTGGCCGGGGAGAAGTGCGGAAGAGGTGGAGAAATTCATCACTATCCCTGTTGAAATAGCGATGAATCCTGTTCAGAAGAAGACTGATATCCGTTCTACCACTCTTTTCGGTCTGTCTGTTATCAATGTGATGTTTGAGGACGATGTCGATGATTTCACAGCTCGCCAGCAGGTGTATAACTTGTTGAATGATGCTGATTTACCGGAAGGGGTCACTCCTGAAGTACAGCCGCTTTATGGCCCGACGGGAGAGATTTACCGCTACACTTTGCGCAGTGGCAAGCGTGATGTGCGCGAATTGAAAACAATTCAGGACTGGGTGATAGACCGCAATCTCCGTGCTGTGTCGGGTGTGGCTGATATTGTGAGTTTCGGTGGCGAGGTAAAGACTTTCGAAGTCAGTGTGAATCCCCATCAACTGATAAATTACGGTATTACTTCATTGGAACTGTATGATGCTATTGCAAAGAGTAATATCAATGTCGGAGGAGATGTGATTACTAAGAGCTCACAGGCCTATGTGGTGCGTGGAATCGGATTAATCAATGATTTGGAGGAAATCCGGAATATTGTAGTGAAGAATATCAACGGTACGCCTGTATTGGTCCGTCATTTGGCGGATGTGCACGAATCCTGTTTGCCCAGACTGGGACAAGTAGGACGCATGGAGGAAGATGATGTGGTGCAAGGCATTATCGTCATGCGGAAAGGAGAAAATCCGGGTGAGGTGATTGCTGCCTTGAAGCATAAAATAGCAGAACTGAATACAGGGATTCTGCCCGAGGATGTGGAGATTGTTCCATTCTATGACCGTGAGAACTTAGTCAATCTGGCTGTTCATACGGTGACTCATAATCTTATTGAGGGTATATTGTTAGTTACGTTTATCGTTTTAATTTTTATGGCGGATTGGCGGACGACAGTGATTGTCGGCATCGTGATTCCGTTGGCGCTGCTCTTTGCCTTTATCTGCCTTAGAGCGATGGGAATGTCTGCCAATCTGCTTTCTATGGGAGCGATAGATTTCGGCATCATCATTGATGGCGCCGTGGTGATGGTAGAAGGGGTTTTTGTGGCGCTGGACAGAAAAGCGTACGAGGTGGGAATGCCTGCGTTCAACCGGATGTCGAAAATGGGGCTTATCCGGAGCACTGCCAAAGATAAGGCGAAAGCGGTGTTCTTCTCCAAATTGATTATTATCACAGCGTTGGTGCCTATATTCTCTTTTCAGAAAGTGGAAGGAAAGATGTTCTCTCCGTTGGCATATACATTGGGATTCGCACTGCTGGGGGCTTTGATCTTCACTTTGACACTGGTTCCTGTCCTGTCTTCTATGTTGCTGAAACGTGATGTCCGTGAGAGGAATAACTGTATCGTCCGTTTTATCAATGAAAAAGCTTCGTTGCTGTTCGACCGGTTTCATGCCCGTCGCAGTCTCACTATCGGACTCTCTACGGTGGTGGCGGTTTTCGGATTGTGGCTTTTTACTTTCTTGGGAACGGAGTTTCTTCCTCAGCTGAATGAAGGTTCCATTTATGTACGCGCCACGCTTCCGCAAAGCATCGCTTTGGATGAATCGGTGGAGCTGGCCAACACCATGCGTCGTAAACTGATGGCTTATCCCGAAGTGAGACAAGTGATGTCCCAAACCGGACGACCGAATGACGGAACAGATGCGACCGGTTTCTATAATATTGAATTTCATGTAGACATCTATCCCGAGAAAGAATGGGAGAGCAAACTGACCAAACTGGAACTGATTGATAAGATGCAGCAGGATTTATCCATTTATCCGGGCATCGACTTCAACTTCTCACAGCCTATATCGGATAATGTGGAGGAGGCGGCATCGGGGGTAAAGGGCTCTATTGCGGTGAAAGTGTTCGGCAAGGACTTATATGAGTCACAGAAACTTGCCGTACAGATTGATAAGATTTTGGGGACTGTGGAAGGTATTGAAGATTTGGGAGTAATCCGTAACATCGGCCAGCCTGAACTGCGTATCGAACTGGATGAACAGAAACTGGCACGATACGGGGTAGCGAAAGAAGATGTGCAGTCCATCATCGAGATGGCTATCGGCGGAAAATCGGCCTCTTTACTTTATGAAGATGAACGGAAGTTCAATATTATGGTGCGTTATAATCCGGAATTCCGTCAGAACGAAAATCAGATAGGCAAGATATTGGTTCCGGCCAGCGATGGAGCCATGATACCTGTCAAGGAATTGGCGGATATCCGTACCATTACAGGACCCTTACTTATTTTCAGGGACAACCACACTCGTTTCTGTGCGGTCAAATTCTCCGTGCGGGGACGGGACATGGGAACGGCGGTGGCAGAGGCACAAAAGAAAGTAAATGCCGCGATCCATCTTCCTGAAGGATATTCTTTGAAATGGACGGGAGATTTTGAGAACCAGCAACGGGCGTCCAAGCGTTTGGCCCAGGTGGTTCCTGTGAGTATCGCTATTATCTTTGTCATTCTGTTTGTACTTTTTTCGAATGCCAGAGATGCAGGACTGGTGCTGCTGAATGTACCTTTTGCAGCCGTGGGAGGTATTGCCGCATTGTTGCTGACGGGATTTAATTTCTCAATTTCTGCGGGGATCGGTTTCATTGCTTTATTCGGTATCTGTATTCAGAATGGGGTGATTATGATTTCGGATATCAAGCATAATCTGCATACACGGCTATCCTTGCCGGATGCGGTGAAAACAGGAATGCGCTCGCGTATCCGTTCCATTGTAATGACGGCGGCCATGGCGGCTATCGGGTTGATGCCTGCTGCCATGAGTCATGGCATAGGTTCCGAATCACAGCGCCCACTAGCTATTGTTATTATTGGCGGTTTGATAGGAGCCACTTTTTTTGCCTTGTTCGTATTTCCGCTGATTGTGGAGTGGGTTTATAGCAAGATGTTGTATGATAAAGAAGGTAATCTGCTGCAAAGAAAATTATAATGATGTATATTTGCAACCGACAGAAAAACAGATTTGTTTATGGCAAAAATAATATTGGTAGAGGATGAGATAAATATTGCCTCGTTCATTGAAAGAGGGCTTCGTGAGTTCGGTCACGAGGTCTCTGTGGTGTACGATGGTAATGCGGGATGGGAACTGCTTCAGAATGAGTCTTTTGATTTGTTGATATTGGATATCATTATGCCGGGTATGAACGGATTGGAACTGTGCCGCATGTACCGGCAGCGTTTCGGCTATCACTCTCCTGTTGTTATGCTGACGGCGCTTGGAACTACAGACGATATTGTGAAAGGACTGGATGCCGGAGCGGATGATTATCTGGTGAAACCGTTTAGCTTTCAGGAACTCGAGGCGCGTATCAAGGCTTTGCTCCGCCGGAGTAAGGAGGTTCCTGTACAGCAATTGGTTTGTGGGGATTTGATTTTGGACTGTACGTTGCGGCGTGCTCGCCGGGGAAACATGGATATTGATCTTACGGTAAAGGAATATCGGTTATTAGAGTATTTTTTGTTGCATCAAAGGGCGGTGCTTTCCCGGCTTACGCTATTACGTGATGTGTGGGATAAGAATTTTGACACCAATACGAATGTAGTGGATGTATATGTGAATTATTTGCGCGCCAAAATAGATAAAGGTTTTGAGGACAAGTTGATACATACAGTGGTGGGTGTGGGCTATATGATGACTGATTGAAAAGTATCTTTAGGATATAGAGAAACTTAAAAGAAAGGATAGACATGAAGATTGGACCTAAAATAGCTTTGTTTTATTCCCTCATTACGATGTGTGCCATTATCATGGTGATGAGCGTGTTCTATTTGTTCAGCTCTCGCTATATCAACCGTCTGTATGAGTCTTATTTGCGGGAGAAGGCATTTATCACTGCTCAGAAATATTGGGAAAAAGATGAAGTTGACGAACAGAGCTATCGGTTAATCCAGCAGAAATATGATGAGCTGCTGCCGCAAGCAAGGGAAGTATTATTGAATATGGACACGTTGGCACACGTTAAGGACACGTTGGGAAAATATCTCAATGCCAGTCAGCAGGAAAGACTTTTTCATGGTGACGGTACTCCGGTGACTTTTAAATATAAGAAAGAATTGGGTGCGGCTCTCTATTATCCGGATAATGAAGGATATTTTATTGTCTTTGTCTTCTCTGAAAACACTTATGGCAAGGAGATACAGGAGCATATTTTGCTACTTTCGGTTACTCTCGTTGTCATCAGTTCTATTTTTATTTTTTTTATCGGGCGTGTTTATTCTAACCGGATTCTTACTCCCCTGCAACATATCTTGAAAGAATTGAAGCGTATCCGTGCCAATAACCTGAATGTACGTCTGAGAAGCTATGGGAACAAGGATGAGCTGGATCAGCTGATTGTGTCACTGAATGGGATGCTGGATCGTATTGACACAGCGTTTAAATCCGAGAAATCATTTGTCAGCAACGCTTCCCATGAATTGAACAACCCGCTTACTGCTATTCAGGGGGAGTGCGAAATAGCCCTTCTGAAAGAGCGTAGCACTTCGGAATATATGGATTCTTTGGAACGTATCTCGGTAGAGAGCAAACGTATTTCTCTGCTGATAAAGTCTTTGCTGTTTTTATCCCGTCAGGATAAGGATATTCTAGCAAATACGGTAGAGGATGTTTGCCTGCCTCGGATGCTGAGGGAGCAGTATGCCGGCCGTCCTCGTATTCGTCTGTCTTCCACACTTAGGGAGGAGAATGACTTTATTGTCCGTGCCAATCCTTATTTATTGGGAATAGCCCTTCAGAATGTAGTGGATAATGCCTGTAAATATTCGGATAAGGATGTGGAAATCAGCTTGTTCGAAAAGGAGGGCCGGAGAGTGGTGGAAATCAGGGACCAGGGTATTGGTATTCCTCAAGAAGAGGTAGAATTGATTTTTCAATCTTTCTATCGTGCTAGTAATACACGTTCTTACAAGGGGCAAGGCATCGGGCTAAGCCTTTCTCTGAAAATTATATCTACTTACGGCGGCCAAATGGGAATCCATTCGGAAGAGGGACATTTTACCACCGTAAGTATAACTTTTCCTCTGTCCCTAGCCGAAGAATAAATAACAGATAAGAATAGCCGCAATCACTCCGGCCAAATCGGCCAGTAGTCCGCAAGGAACGGCGTGGCGTGTCCTCACTACTCCTACGCTACCGAAATATACTGCCAGGATATAAAAGGTAGTGTCTGTGGAACCTTGAAAGATACAGGCCAGTCTGCCTACGAAAGAATCGGGACCGTATGTAGTCATGGCATCCACCATCAATCCGCGTGCTCCGCTTCCACTCAATGGTTTCATCAGTGCTGTGGGAAGTGCTCCTACGAAATCACTGTCGATACCGCATAGCTTTACGGCTCTGTCAATGCCGTCAATCAAATAGTCCATCGCACCCGATGCACGGAAGACACCGATGCCTACCAGTATGGCTACCAGGTAAGGAATGATGCGTACGGCAGTGTTGAATCCTTCTTTGGCCCCTTCAACAAAGGAGTCGTAGACATTGATTTTTTTTCTGATCCCTGCTACAATGAAGCCGATGATGATAAGAAATAGAAAGACATTGGCAAAGGTAGTGGAGTAAATATCTATCTGGTTTCGTGACAAGGTATTGAAGAAATAAATAATTCCTGCTACCAGCAAACTCATTCCCCCTAAGAAGAAGAGGATGGTACGGTTAAACAGGTTGATTCTCTGATAAATGCTTACAGCGACAATACCTGCCAAGGTAGAGAAGAAGGTTGCCAGCAGGATGGGGACAAATATGTCTGTAGGTTGGGCAGCACCTAGTTGAGCGCGATATACCATGATGCTGATAGGAATCAGAGTCAGCCCCGAAGTATTCAGTACCAGGAACATAATCATGGGATTACTGGCAGTATCTTTCTTGGGGTTCAGTTCTTGCAGGCCCTCCATTGCTTTCAGTCCTAAGGGAGTGGCGGCATTATCTAGTCCCAGCATATTGGCTGCCAGATTCATAAAGATGCTACCTGTCACAGGATGTCCTTTGGGGATATCGGGAAAAAGTTTACTGAACAGAGGTCCCAGCAATCGGGAAAACAGAGCGATGACTCCGCCTTGCTCGCCTATTCTCATGATACCCAGCCAAAGGGAAAGGACACCGGTCAGTCCCAGTGAAATTTCAAATGCAGTTTTGGAAGAACTGAAAGTAGAGTTGATAATTTCGGGAAACACTTGTGTGTCGCCAAGGAAAACGAGTCGCATCAACGCTACTACGAAGGCTATCAGAAAAAAGGCTATCCAAATGTAGTTCAGAACCATATCGCTAGTTTTATTAGTAATAACTCGGACAAAAGTAGTCAATTTATTCGTTTTTGAATTAGAAAAGATTCAATTCTCTTATTTTTATTTCCAATCTTTGTTTGAACACGATAGCAAAATAGTATGAAATGATTTTAAGAGCAAACTACTCTCTCATTTGATTATTTCGATGAACGGGACGAGAAGGAAGCGTTTAAGCGATTCTCGCGAGTTTGAAGAATATCAAAAAGAGTAAAAAGACGTTTGATGGTTTGCTATTTGTCGGGTATATAAAGAAAAATGTTCTTTATGGATTTAAATATGCTTTGAAATGGATACTAATGAGATGTAAAATAACTCTTGAAATAAGTCTGTTCTAGAAGAAACGGATAATATAAGAATCGAAATAGTTAGGAAAAAGAGTTTTGTTGATCGGATCTGATAATAAAAGGTTATATTTGTGCAAATATGTAGTGTGAATTCTGTAGTAGAAGGAGGGCATTGATGTAATAACAAGTAATATGGGAGAATATATGATGAAAACCGAGGAAATAAAAGATTAGTTCAAGCAGTTTGAAAGTATCGTTTGTGATTATCATGGAGTAGAGTGTTGGAGTGCACGCGAGTTGTATTCCTTATTGGGTTATACCCAGTGGAGAAACTTTGAGGCTATCATCAATAAAGCGAAAGCTGCTTGCACGAATGCAGGTGAAGATGTGACCTATCATTTTGCTGACGTCAGCAAAATGATAAGTTTACCTAAAGGTGCAGAAAGAGAGATAGATGATATCTATCTTACCCGTTATGCCTGTTATTTGACTGCTCAAAATGGTGATGCGCGTAAACCGGCTATAGCTTTTGCTCAAAACTACTTTGCTGTTCAGACAAGGCGTGCAGAATTGGTGGAACAACATCTGTTGGATTATGAGCGGGTTCAAGCACGGACTAAATTGGCTGAAACGGGAAAGCTGTTATCGGGTGTGTTTTATGAACGCGGAGTAGATAGTAAAGGTTTTGCCATTATCCGTTCAAAAGGAGATAAAGCCTTGTTTCGTCTTGACACAGCGTTGCTAAAATGTAAACTTGGTGCGCCCCACAGTCGTCCGCTGGTCGATTTCTTACCAACCATCAGCATTAAGGCAAAAGATTTTGCTGCTGAGATGACTTCTATTAACGTACAACAAAAAGATCTTTATGGACAGTCATCAATTGAAAAAGAACATATTGAGAATAATACGGCTGTTCGGAATATGATGGGGTAAGCCGAGGAATCTATCCGGAACAATTGCCTGCAGGCGAAGATTTAAAGAAAGTAGAACACCGTTTGAAATCAGAAGAAAAGAAAATAACTAAGAAATAATGAAGGAACCGCTTGAGGAGAAACTATAAATGAGCTGAAACGGTTTGCTCACTTTCACATGCTTCAGTAAATAATTCTTGTGATGTCTGGTTAGGCAAAATAGAACTTTTAGCCATATACTTTTTATTATTGGCATAAATAAAGAGTACGCTTCCCCCTTTTATCGTATTGATAATAGGTTTGGTCAGTGCCTGTGGCAAAGCCGGACAACCGAAACTCCGTCCTAATCTACCCGATTTGCAAACGGATGGATTGGCGTATGCGGCGCCATGAACCACAATGGCACGTTCACGGGCCCGGTCATTTATGCCTTTTTCCAGCCCGTCTAATAAAAGAGAGTATCCGTTTTTACCTTGATATGTGTTTCCGGTAAGATAGAAGCCGAGGGAACTTTTATAAGAGCCGACTTCGTTGGAGAAAGAGGTAGCATAGTTCTCGCCGCTGTTTTTTCCATGAGAGACCACTGATGAGTATAGCATCTTTTTCTGTTCCATATCAAAGACAAACAAACGTTTTTCGGTAGAGGGTTTGGTGAAATCAATCAATGTCAGTATGGATTTGCTTTTTTGTTTAATCAAGTTGTATCCTGCCACAGCCTGTCGGAATGCCAGGAAATTGACCACCCCTCCCAATTGCATATCTTCAAATAATTGTTCGCCGTCCATTTTTTGAGGTGCAGGGACAGATGTAGCAACTTTCTTTTCGGGTGTAGCCGTCCGGGTCGATACATTGCTCGACGGAAAGAGGAATAGGAACAGGAGTAAAAAAGTTTTTTGCATGCGTATGGAAAAACTGGATAACGGGTGCAAAGTTACGCACATTTCTATTCCAAAACAAATATAATCGTCTCATTAACAGGTGCCCATTCGAAAATAAACTTGGCATGAGAGGTGGCATTTCTTACACACATATGTGAGCGGGGGATGGTACCCAACGTATAACTGTATTCTATGATCCCTGTTGCCGGCGCATTGGTGGGCACTCCGTGGATATAACCACCATTATTGAAACGACTGGCGTAAGGTGCAAAACCACCGGTGGCGGCAGAACCGTCTTTTAGAAAAGTCATTTTAGTCTTTTTCTCTTGTAGAACGAACATACCCAATGGAGTTTCTTGGGCGTATGGAGGACGATGTTGTCCTGTTGTAGCAGGATTCATGCTACGTATCAGCCAGCAGCCCTTTTCTTTCCGTTCCAAAGTAGTTATATTCTGATTATGGCGGTCTATAAAAATAGCTTTGTTGAACACTACGCTGTCGGGAATCAGTTTTATATATTTTGCCGGAGCATACCATTCACCACCTATAAAGACAGGTTCTACTTTGGTAAATTTTCCTTCCTCACCTAGGTGACGGGTAAGAAGTCCATCTAGTCCGTAGCGTTTGGCAGTAAGGGTGTCATCTGTTAGGAAAAGAGGAATTCCCTGATAGCGTTCCACTCCCAATGTGTCGGCTATCCGTTTGTATGCGTCTCTTTTAAAATTTTTCACTAAAGGTGCTTCTCCGTTCCGGTTTTTATAATTCTGTAAGATACACCATTGTGTCGGCTTTCTCTGGATGTTCTCCAACAGCGCCAGTCGTTCCTTTATTTTTTCCCATTGGAAATGACGGGTGGTGTCTTTATAAGGATAGGTATCCTCCAAAGTATGTTTATCATACAGCAGTTCCTTGTCAAGCCTGATGTCTTCGGGTTTGATATCTTTTTCTACAATTTCGGCAATGGCTTCTGTCACAGTATTGTGTACCTCTGTTATCACTTCCTTAATTTCACTATTTGCTTTCGAGGTACATGAGCAGATTGTACAGAAACCAGTCAATAAATATATGAATTCTATTCTTTTCATCATAGACACAGGTTTATGGCTTTCTTCTACAAATATAATTCTTTAAAAGGAATAAACATGCGTTTTTGTTTTTAAATGCAGTGAAAAATTCCTGTTTCTTTGAACAATCTCCCCTATTGCAGACCTTATAAAAGACCGCTGGGAATAATCGCTTATCTTGGCTTGAGGTTTTTACAGAAAAAAAGAATCAACTTAAAAACAAGTATTATGGTGGAATCAACTAGAGTAAGAAGTAAAAGATTATCCTTTTCAGGTAAGAAGACACTGTCTTCCTTTATGCAAGTGAATATTGCCAGTCTGAGACAATCGGGAAAATTGCGTACCAGTGAGACGTATAGAGCTACACTGAACAGTTTTATGAAATTTATGGATGGCAAGGATGTTCTGTTGAGCAATATGGATGCCGAGTTGATGATGGGGTATGAAACTTATTTAAAGGCGCAGGGAGCAAGTATGAACACCGTTTCTTTTTATATGCGTATTTTGCGTGCAACGTATAATCGTGCAGTAGATAAAGGGGTGATCAGACAGCGTTTTCCTTTTAAGCATGTCTATACGGGAGTGGAAAAAACGGTGAAGCGGGCTATTTCTTTTAAAGTAATCAGACAACTGAAGGAGATGGATTTAAGTCACTCTCAGTCAATGGAGTTTGCGCGTGATATGTTTATGTTCAGTTTTTATACTCGGGGAATGTCATTTGTGGACATGGCTTTTCTTAAAAAAACAGATTTAAATAATGGTATGCTGACTTATAGGAGAAAGAAAACCGGTCAGTTGCTTTCCATCAGATGGGAGAAATGTATGCAGGATATAGTGGATAAATATCCTGGAAACTTCTCGACTTATCTTCTTCCTATTATAATTCATATCAGAAAGGATGAAAGATTACAATATAAAAATTCCATCTGCTTGGTAAACAGAAGGCTAAAAGAAATAGGGAAAAAGTTAGGGCTTGTTCATCCTCTGACTATGTATGTGGCGCGCCATTCATGGGCCAGTGTTGCCAGAGGCAAACATATTCCTCTTTCTGTAATAAGTGAAGGAATGGGACATGATTCGGAAAAAACGACTTTGATTTATCTGGCAGCATTGGATACCACCGTGATAGACAAAGCGAATATGGTGGTGCTGAGAGAATTCTTGTGATAATAGGGTAAAGATATTGTTTCTTGTCAAAAAGAGGATATCATATCACAGGGTATCCTCCATTTGACGGGACCAGTGTGTCCAGTGTTTTTTCAATAAATTAGTGTTTGTTCTTTCTAAAGATGATAGCAATTTCTGATGTGGCTGAGTTGAATATGCTTGTTGCAAGGTCGGAACAGCATGATCTCTTTATGTTATCTTTTGTCAGAAGATGCTGTTATAGTAAAGGAAAATCGGATTACAGATAGATCCTGAAAGAATTGCCATAAACCATCATGCTGTTTTCGTCCACCCATTTGTTGTGAAAAAAATATCAGTTCCCAAATATTCAGGATTTTTCCGTAATATGATGATTGTCATAGGTTTGTTTTTATATGAATTATAGTTGATACAACTATATTTTAGTGGATAAACTTGAATAAAAGAAAAGGCAAAGTTTACCTAGATTTTATTCTTTGATTTTGGAGATAATCCTCTTATTACAAGTACTTTATACAAAAAACACCAAGTTAAAATATTGTATATCTCTTATTAAGAGATATATATTTTGTCGCAAATTTAAGCAAAGTTTTGAGAATTAGAACAATTTAGCGAGGAAATTTAATAATTGATTCAAAAAAAACGTTTTTTGAATACAAGATTTAGTCTTCTGAAGTATTCTTATATTAATATAGTTCATTGATTTATAGTGTGTTATGTGTGCGTAACATATCTCTTAATAAGAGATCTATCGTATAACTGATGACATGCTATATAATAATGTATAGTTGTGAAGATGTTGAAGTGAAGATTAAAAGTAAATAAAAATATGGACTATCTATTCTTGAGACGACACAGACGGACTGCTACTTCGAAGAGGCAGAAAAACCTGCTTCTTAAGGCTGCTGAACGCCAGTGGGAACTACAGTTCGCCAACAAGGGGGCTGAAGGGAGAAAGGTGGATTGTACCCTATATAAATGTATATTGTACAACCTTGAAATAAAGCAAGTCTTTTTGGATTCGGAGCTTTCTTTGAAAAAGTTTAGCGTAATGATAGACACCAACCAAACTTACCTATCGAATGTGGTAAACAAGTATTTCAACTGCAATTTGAAGGAGTTGTTGAATACCTACCGTGTGGAATATGCTAAAGAGTTACTCCATGCTGGGAAATGTTCATTAGAGGAACTCCCACAGCGATGTGGTTTTGCCTCTAGAAGTGCTTTTTATGCCTCTTTTAGTAAAATAGTCGGAATGTCTCCTTTGCGCTTTCTAGCTCGTGAACAGAATAATTCGCTCTTAGAATCAATGATTTATGTATAATCAATTTTAGTTTTTTAAATTTATAAATTTAAAGTTTTTCTATTATGAACAAAAAGTTTTTAAGTGCAATCCTGTTCGGTGCCTTAATGGTGACCTCGACAGGAACATTTGTATCTTGTAAGGACTATGATGATGACATCGACAGCTTAAACGAGAAAGTGGATAAGCTGACTAAAGATTTGTCTGAATTACAGGCCGCAGCTGGAAAATATGTCACAGCTGTCAAGTATGATGCGGCAACAGGTAAGTTGACTGTTACCGGCGGTAACGGTGAAACTTTCCAACTTCCGATGCCTGCTGAACTTCCCACTTACTCTTTGAAAGTTGTAGATGGTAAGATACAGTTGTTAGATGGTGACAAGGTCGTTTCTGAAGCAACCCTGCCTACAACTGATGTTCCTGCGACATTTGATCCTACTTTGTTGAAGTGGAATAATGGCTATCTGTATTATGGAGATGTAAAAATCTCAGGTGTAGAGAAACCTCAAAGCGTTGGTTCTATTACAGAAGTGAAAGATGAAGAAACTGGTGAGGTGATTGGTTATGTCATTGAACTAGATGGCAAATCTGCTACATTCTCTGTCGTAACTGATTTGAAAGCTTTGGTATTTGAACCGGAACTGTACTATCAGGGTATTGAAGCAATTGCTGTAAAATCATTTGTTTACAAGGCTTTGACTGCTACAGATGTAAATGCAGATGCTGATAATAAAGATGATGCTCCTGTAAAAGAAACTGTAACAACTGAGGTCACTCCTGAATTATCTGCTACATACCACATGAACCCATCTACAGCTGATGTTCGTAATTTGGTTAAAGAAGATTTGAAATTCTTGGCTTACGATAAAGAATATGCTCGTGCTGCCGATGGAGTGGTAGTTCCAGAGATTTCTAAGGTTGAACCTAAAAATGGTGAGTTGACTGTTTGGGCTAAGTTGACTGAAGGAACTATTAAAGATATTGCGAATGACAACAAAGTAACAGTTTTGGCTTTACAGGCCAATTATTTGAATGGTGATAACAAACGCTCGGTTATCACTTCTGATTATGCTGCAGTTAAGGCTGTTAAGATTACAGATTTAGTTTTGAATAATGCAAAAGTTGCCGGTGAAAATCATTTGGCTGTTAAAGCTGCCGATGCTATCCAAAATGCTCCTGAAGTAAAAGTAGCTTGGGATGAAACAGTTGATTTGGCAGAATATGTTCAGACTCATTATGGTGCAGGTGATGCTCATACTAAGTGGGATGAAAATGCAGCGTCTGGTACAGTAGAAAAAGCCGGCTTCAGCTATTCTTATGAATTGGTAGGTTATATTGATGGTAGTAACAAAACTTCTCAAAGTGCACATGCCGCATTGAAAGGCTCTGTTTTGAGACCTCAGTTGCCGAAAGATGGTAAAGCTGCTGAATGGGGAGCTACAGAACAAAATCAAGCTACTGTAGGGCGTATGCCGTTGGTTCGTGTATTCTTGAATGATAATAACTCTAAGAAGAAAGTAGCTGTAGGTTACTTGAAGGTGGAAATTACAGGTGCTCCTGCTGAAGACCGTATTACTGCGACAACAGAATATACATTCAATGAAGAATTTACATTGAGCTGTAGAACAGAGGATTGGGTTCAGGAGGTAACTTGGTTCCAGATTGAAGAACAAATTTTGGCTCAGCTGAATATCTCTAAGGAAGATTTCGAAAGAAGTTATATCTATGACGGACCGATGATTCAATATAGTGAAGCAACTTTGGATGCTATGCCTTTGACTAAACTGTCTACTAAGGTTGAACAAACTGAGGCTGATGTTGAAGGTACAATGACTGAAGTTTTGCAATGGACTATTCCTGCAAACTATGCTTATGAATATTTCAGTGCAAATGCTTCAATGAAGGCTATTGTTCGTTACACCAAAGAGAACAAAGACATTCAGGGCAATGTTATTTCTAACGATTATGTATATGTAACATTGACTTGGACTCCTAATCCTCGTAATGTAACCCCGACTGGTACTTTGGCAAATTCTGATAAGACTAAACAAATCTGGTTTGCTAGCAATTCTAATGAAGGAGGTTCAGGCTATGATGAAATCCATGTAAACACTGAAGTTCCTGCTGCAACAGGTCATGATATCATGCGCTTTAATAAATTCATTTTGGATACCTTTAATGGTCATGATGTTACAATTTCTGAAATAGCTTCTGTTTATACAGACTTTGCAGATGCTGAACTGACTAAGACTTTCAGATTTGTTGATCCGAAGGATGCTAAAATGACTGGTGTATCTGGAACAATTTATACACTGAGTGTAAACGCTGATCGTACTCAGTTGTTAGCTAGTACTCCAACTATTGCAAATACAGTCATTGCGACTATTACTGATGCTGTAGATAATAATGGAGAAGATCTTATCGCATTGGCTAACAATGATATTGCTAAAGATTTGTTGAATGTTGCCGGTCGTGATGCATTGGCTGACAACCTGACTGCTAGACTTTCTGTTGAAACAGTAAATGAATGTGGCAAGTCATTGAATGCGGTAGCAAACAATGAATTCGACGTTAAGTTCTTGCGTCCTATCACTGTAGAAGCTGATAAGATGGATAACTTTAAGGATGGTGTAGACGTTGGTGCAGAAGGCTCTAAGATTGATCTTAAGTTGGCATTCACTGACTGGAGAAATGAAGCATTCAAGATTGCTCCGATTAACTATTATACATATTATGGTGTTAAATCAGTTACTATTGATACAAAGGAGGCTGAGACTACCATAAATGGTAAATATGAACCGATCCCTGCCAATTTACAGGTTAAATACGATGGTGTTACTACAGAAGAAATTGCCAAGGGCAACTTTGGTACATTGACTTATATCAACAATAAAGTTGAAGTAGGTGAGTTTGATATCAAACTTCCTGTAGTAGTTGAATATGCGTGGGGTACAGTAAAATTTGATATTGTATGTCATGTAGCTAAGACTGTAGGATAAACTGAGTGAGTAACTCTATTTATAATAAACTTGAAAAAAAGAGTGCCCGAAAGCACTCTTTTTTTCTCTTTACATTATAGTACGTATGAGAAAAACTAATTTGTTGATTCTTGGGCTTGCTTCAATACTCATTGTTTCGTGTGGTCAGGGTGGTAAGAAAGAGGAAAGAGACGATCCATCTACTGTAAAACAAACTATGGCTTTGAGTAAGAAAGATACTATAAAGGTATTGGAACTTACTAATCAGTTTATGACCGCAGTAAAGGAGCAGCGATATGCTGATGCAGCTATTATGCTGCACGAAACGAAAGCGGATGATCCTTTTGCTCAGCCGGAACTTTTGGATAATACTCAGTTAAAGAGTGTGTTGCATAGGCTGAAAGCTTTCCCGATATACGATTATAGCATTACTGACTATATTTTTAAAGAAGCTCTTGATAATGAAGTCCGTTGTAAGGTGATTTTGTTTCCCAAAAATGATGAGAAAGATACACGTCCCAATACTACTACCTGGTATTTTAAGCCGGTTCGTTTTCTAGGGGAGTGGAAGCTTTGTTTTAGAAGCAGTACACAGGGGGATCGTACTTTTGACGCTTCCAATTAAAAATGCTATTGTGAGGAATTAAAGATAGTTTAGGTAAATATCTTCTAAATATGCAGGTGCTGATTTAAAATTAGTACCTGTTTTTTTATGCATAATAAAGATGCACTGTCTATAGAATACAAAAACTTTTTTCTCTTTTCATCCACTTCAAAAGAACCTTTTCTATCTTTGTGCAGATTTGCGTGTAACGAATTGCTTATTTTCATCTTTTATTTATCGGGAAATATCCGTCATTCATCGGGGAAATTTATAGAAATACTCTTTCTGTATTGCCTTCATTTGATGAACTTTGTGACCGTAATCCTCGATTATCAATCATTAAAAGAAAGAACAATGAAAACAAAACAAAAAATTCAGTTCAACAGAGGACATGCGTCTGTAAAGTACTTGATGGCATTTTTCTTTATCGCCTGCGGAGGACTCCTTTTGGCACGTAATATGCAATGGATCACAGTTCCCGTTTATGACCTGCTGGTATCCTGGCAGGCAGTTGTGGCAGTAGTCGGCGTTTATTCATTGGTACGTCGTCATTTAGTGTTCGGACTGATATTACTGGGTATCAGTGCCTACTACTTGAATGATCAGCTCAGCGCTTTGTGTGGTACGGATATGCAGGCATTTATGCTGCCTGCTATTCTGATTCTGATAGGAATTGTCACTGTTTTTAGTCATGGTGGGAAATCTAGAGACCATGGGTACGGTCGAACTCCGGAAGAATTTAAAACGATGAATTATACCTCGGCAGATGGCTTTTTGCATTCGGAGAATGCTTTCAGCGGAGTCCGTCAGGTCATATTGGATGAAATGTTGAAGGGGGGAAGTATTCAGACCCGCTTTGGCGGCAGCATCATTGACATGCGACGTACGGACATTCCCGTAGGAGAGACACCGTTGGATGTAGATTGTAAATTTGGGGGCATTGAACTCTATGTGCCTGCGGACTGGACCATAAAATGTCTTTGCAGCACATTCATGGGCGGTTATGAGGATAAACGTTGGGAGAGAGAGGAAAATCCTCAAAAGGTGCTGGTGATAAGGGGGACTCTTTCGTGGAGTGGCTTGGTCGTTAAAAATTAAGACGGGCGGAATATGGATACACATCCTATACAGGCGTCGCCGCAAAGGTGGATAGTTGCTTTGGGCTTGCTGCTGGTTGCCGGCGTACAAGGCCTTTTCCTGTGGGGGTACACAGACGATGGTATATGGGTTTCCTTGTTGGACGGAATGGCTGCAACTCTGCTGTTTGCCCTATCGGCTTATTGGGCATGGTATGTTCTCGGCTTTGTCCATATTTCCATTACTACGCTTTTTATCACTATATTAGGCATATCTTGTACTTTGGTGGGCAGTTTCTTTATCCGGTGGATCTTGGAGTTTATTAATCATGCAGTCTACACTCCTTTTATACTCACACTTCCTTTCCGCCTCTGTTATGTGGCCTTACTGTGGAGCATCATCCTGTTATGGTATCGTTTGCAATCTGCTGCGGGCGAGCGTGAGGAGATGGAAAATCAATTGGTAACCATGCAGGAAACCTGGATGGAAGACCGCAGGAAAGCGGAGGCCAGCCGGAAGAAAGAGGAAGAAGCCGGTGCGGATGCGGAAGACTGCCTGGATCGGATCACAGTGAAAGATGGGACTAAAATTCATTTGATAGAATTGGCGGACTTGCTTTATATTCAGTCTTGTGGCGACTATGTGACATTGATTACTCCTGAAGGGGAGTATATTAAAGAACAGACGATGAAATATTTTGAAACTCATCTGCCTGGATCAGACTTTGTCCGTATCCATCGTTCGGCCATCGTTCAGGTTAAGCAGATATCCCGTCTGGAATTGTTCGGCAAGGAGTCTTATCAACTGATCTTAAAAAACGGTCGAAAGCTGAAAGTCAGTAATAGTGGCTACCGTTTGCTGAAAGAGCGCTTAAATCTCTAATTTATATTGTTAGGTAATATGGCCGGAAGGAAAAGGGGAGGGTGACATGTGTGGAACTGTCTTGTAACAGGAATGAAATCCGTTTGTCATGAAACCTTTAATAGAGTGTAACTCTCACGAAACTTAACCCATCTACTTTTGCGACAGATTTATAACGCATAAAAAAGTATATGAAAAAGGTTGTTAGAGCTGTGTCTCTTATGCTACTGATGGCAGGTGTTTGTGGAAATGCATTTGCCGAGGAAAATGAAAACATTGTCCGGCAAGGCGCTATTCGCGGACGTGTGATAGACAATGGAAAACAAATTCTACCGGGTGCTTCCATCTTTATTGAGAATCTGAAAACCGGAGTGATCAGTGATGTGAACGGTTTCTACACATTACCCAATCTGAAGCCCGGCACTTACACCGTCAAAGTGACCTATGTAGGTTATAGCCCTATTGAAATGAAAGTTACCGTTCCCGAAGGCAAGACTTTAGAGAAAGATATAGTGATGAATGAAGGGGTGGAACTGCAGGAAGTGCAGGTGAAGGGAGCTTTTCAAGGGCAGAAGAAAGCAATCAATACACAAAAAAATAATCTGGGTATCACCAATATCGTATCTGCTGACCAAGTAGGGAAATTTCCCGACTCAAACATAGGTGATGCATTGAAACGTATCAGTGGCATCAATGTGCAATACGATCAAGGCGAGGCCCGTTTTGGACAAGTCCGCGGCACTAGTGCCGATTTAAGCTCCGTCACCATTAATGGTAATCGTGTCCCATCTGCTGAGGGGGATACTCGTAACGTGCAGTTGGACTTGATTCCTGCCGATATGATTCAGACCATCGAAGTAAGCAAAGTCGTTACACCCGATATGGACGGCGATGCTATCGGTGGTTCCATCAATCTGGTAACTAAAAATTCTCCTTATAAACGTACTATCAATGCCACAGCGGGAAGTGGTTACAATTGGATCAGCGAAAAAGCCCAGTTGAATTTAGGCTTCACTTACGGAGACCGTTTCTTCAATGACAGACTGGGCATGTTGCTCTCCGCTTCTTATCAGAATGCTCCTTCCGGTTCTTATGATACTGAATTCATGTGGGAACAAAATGAGGATGGCAAAGTATATGTCAGCGATTATCAGATGCGTCAGTACTTTGTCACCCGTGAACGTCAAAGTTATTCGGCGGCTTTTGACTTCGAACTCAATGAAAACCATAAATTGACTTTCAAGGGTATTTTTAACAACCGCAATGACTGGGAAAACCGTTACCGTACCAATATCAAGGATTTGGATGAGAACGGAAAAGGCACAGTCCGCATCCAAACCAAAGCTGGTACTCCCGATAATCGCAATGCCCGTCTGGAGCGTCAGCGTACCATGGATTTCGCTTTGGGCGGAGAACACTTATGGGGAGCAATCGGCATGGATTGGAATGCCAGTTATGCAAAAGCTACAGAAGAACGCCCTAATGAGCGTTATCTTGACTTCCAACTGAAAAAGCAGGAATTTGATATGGACTTGAGTGATGAACGCCAGCCGTTGGCAACACCCACAGCAGGTTCTACCCTGACACTGAGTGATAAGTTCAGCTTGAAAGAACTGACAGAACAACAGGAAGACATCAAAGAAGAGGATATGAAATTTTCGGCCAATTTCAAAACCAGTTTGAATAATGGAGCCAAACTGAAGTTCGGTGCGAAAGTAGTACGTAAAACGAAAGAAAAAGAAATAGACTTCTACGAATATACTCCGAAAGACGAGGATGCCTTCATGACCAACAGCCTGAAAAATACGGTAGACCAGAGTACGGATAAATTTATGCCGAGCGACAAATATCAGGTAGGAACATTTGCCAGTAAAGAATATGTGGGTGGATTGAACTTAAATGATGCTTCCCAATTCGATAAAGAACAGGTACAAGCCGAATTGGCTGAGAACTTTGAGGCTCGTGAAACTGTAAGTTCCGGGTATGTACGATTTGACCATAAATTTACCTCTGATATAAACTTGATGGCAGGGCTCCGCATGGAGCACACTTCTCTTCGTTATACCGGTCGTAACTATGATGATGAAACAGATAAGACCACCAAGACCGGCCGCGTCGTCAACAGTTATGTGAATTTCCTTCCTTCTATTTTGGTGAAATGGGATGTAAATGATGATTTCAAGATACGCGGTTCTTACACGCAGACCTTGAGCCGCCCCAAATATTCAGCTTTGGTTCCCAGCGTGAATATCAACCGTGGCGATAATGAAATAAAGATTGGTAACTCTGACCTGAAACCTACTATTTCTTACAACTTCGATTTGAGTGCCGATTATTATTTCAAGAGTGTAGGTTTGGTGAGCGCAGGCTTTTTCTATAAGAAAATAGACGATTTCATCGTAGATCAGGTACTGACCAACTATGAATACCAAGGAACAGAATATACCCGTTTCACTCAGCCCAAGAATGCAGGAAATGCTAATCTGTGGGGATTGGAATTTTCTTATCAGCGTGATTTCGGCTTCATTGCTCCGGCCTTGAAGTATGTGGGTTTCTATGGAACCTATACTTATACTCACTCACGTGTGGAGGACTTTAACTTCGAAGGACGTGAGAACGAGAGCGGGTTGAGTTTGCCGGGGTCTCCCGAGCATACGGCGAATGCCTCTCTTTACTTTGAAAAAGGAGGCTTGAATGTGCGCCTGAGCTATAACTATGCCTCCAGTTTTATCGATGAAATGGGCCCAAGTACATTTTATGACAGATATTATGATGCCGTGAACTATATGGATGTGAACGCCAGTTATACCTTTGGCAAGAAGGTGAAGATGACCTTTTATGCTGAGGCGAACAATCTGCTGAACCAGCCGCTCCGTTACTACCAGGGTACGAAGGACCGTACTATGCAGGCAGAATATTATGGCGTGAGAATGAATGCAGGTTTAAAAATAAATTTCTAAAAATTAAGTATATGAAAACGTTGATGATGATTAGAAAAATGAAAGAAGTATTGACATGGGTATGGATTGTTGTCATTGGTGCGGCTATCTGCCTGAATGTGTGTGCCCAGACTCCACAAGATTGGAAAGGACTGGAGAAACAACTGAATTTTTATATGGCTAACGATTTGGGACGTAACGGTTATTATGACCAGAAGCCCATAGCCGAGCTGATGGGAGAAATGGCGGATGTTATTGGTCCCGAGTGTGTGTTTGCAGCTGGAGACGTGCACCACTTTGAAGGTGTACGCAGCGTTAACGATCCGCTTTGGATGACCAACTACGAGTTGATTTACAGCCATCCCGAACTGATGATAGACTGGTTCCCGATCTTGGGAAATCATGAATACCGGGGTAATACGCAGGCTGTGTTGGATTATACCAATGTGAGTCGTCGCTGGTCGATGCCTGGTCGTTATTATACCAAAGTTTTTGAGAAGAAAGGAACTGCCATCCGTTTTGTGATGATAGATACCGCTCCTCTGATTGACAAATACCGTAACGAGAGCGAAACTTATCCGGATGCCTGCAAACAGGACATGGACAAGCAACTGGCATGGATAGACTCTGTGCTTACTGCTGCCAAAGAAGATTGGGTTGTCGTAATAGGGCATCATCCCATTTATGCTGAAACGTCGAAAGACGACAGTGAACGCAGCGATATGCAGAAACGTCTGGATCCTATCCTCCGTAAACATAAGGTGGATATCTATGCATGCGGACACATTCATAACTTCCAGCATCTTCGTGTGCCGGGCAGTGATATCGACTATGTGGTAAATTCGGCAGGTTCGTTGAGCCGTAAGGTAAAACCAGTGGAAGGCACTCAGTTCTGCAGTCCCGAACCGGGCTTTTCTATCTTCACGGCAGACAAGAAAGAACTGGATATGCATATGATTGATAAGAAAGGAAAAGTAATCTATACTGTAAAACGCACCAAATAGGGATAGTTATTTTAGGGAAAAAGAGTACATTTGCGGTGTAAAACTGTAAATGTACTCTTTGTTATGTTGAATACACTCCTTTTGATTGGTGGTCTGGCTCTTATTTTGGCTGGTGCAAATGGCTTGACAGATGGTTCTGCAGCGGTTGCCAAACGTTTCCGTATTTCTGATTTGGTAATCGGGCTTACCATTGTAGCTTTTGGCACTTCGGCTCCCGAATTGGTTATCAGTGTGCTTTCTGCATTGAATGGCAGTGCTGAAATGGCTATTGGTAATGTGGTGGGTAGTAATATATTCAATGCTTTGATGATTATAGGCTGTACTGCGTTGGTACTCCCCATAAAAGTAGGTGAGGGGACGATGAGTAAAGAGATTCCGTTAGTCATTCTTTCTTCATTGGTACTGTTTGTCTGTGCCAATGACATGATGCTGGACAGGGAAGCGGTCAATGTTATCAGCCGTTCCGATGGGTTTGTTCTGTTGGCTTTCTTCCTTATATTTATGCGTTATACATTTGCTATCGCTCGTAATGGGGCAGATGAGGCAGGAGAAGAGCAGAAGATTAAGGAAATGCCTGTATGGAAATCGGTGTTGTATATTGCAGGAGGACTGGCCGGGCTCATATTTGGCGGACAGCTTTTTGTCGACGGGGCAAGCGGGCTTGCCCGTTCATGGGGTGTCAGTGAATCGGTAATCGGACTGACATTGGTAGCCGGAGGTACTTCCTTGCCGGAGCTTGCTACATCTGTTACGGCAGCTTTAAAGAAGAATCCGGGAATTGCTATCGGCAATGTCATCGGTAGCAATCTGTTCAATATATTCTTTGTACTGGGGTGCAGCGCTACGGTATCACCGCTTCCGATGGGGAATATAAATAATCTCGATTTAAGTGTGCTGATTGCTTCCTCCCTGTTGTTGTGGCTGGTAGGCTGGTTTTTCCGTAAACGTACCATAACCCGTCTTGAAGGCGCATTGATGGTTGGCTGTTATGTCGTTTATACCGCCTATCTTATTGCCCAACAGTAAAAAAGCCATAAAAAGAATAAGTTATCTGCAAAAAAACTTCTATCTTTACACCCTGAATTTTTATAAAAATACAGCATGGCTATTACCATTAAAAAAGTCAGTTCAAAGAAAGAACTTAAGACATTTATACGGTTCAACTACGAGTTATACAAAGAGAATCCTTATTCCGTACCCGACTTGTACGATGATATGCTGAATACGTTCAGCCCGAAGAAGAATGCCGCTTTCGAGTTTTGTGAGGCGGAGTATTTTCTGGCATATAAGGATAACAAGGTGGTAGGACGTATTGCAGGGATTATAAATAAACGCGCAAACGAAACTTGGAATAAAAAAGAAGTCCGTTTCGGATGGATTGATTTCCTGGATGATATCGAAATATCACGCGCCTTGTTGGATGCAGTAGCCCAATGGGGTAAATCGAAGGGAATGGATACCATTCAGGGACCTTTGGGCTTTACCGACTTTGATGCGGAGGGTATGCTGATAGAAGGATTCGACCAATTGAGCACCATGGCGACTATCTATAATTATCCTTATTATCCACAGCATATGGAGAAGTTGGGATTCGAAAAGGATGCCGATTGGGTGGAATATAAAATTTATATTCCGGATGCAATTCCTGATAAGCATAAGCGTATCAGTGATTTGATTCAACGTAAGTTTAACTTGAAGGTGAAGAAATATACATCGGGTAAGAAAATTGCGGCCGAATATGGCCAGGCTATCTTCGAATTGATGAATGAGGCTTATGCTCCGCTTTATGGTTTCTCGGCTTTGTCTCAAGGACAGATTAACCAGTATATAAAGATGTATTTGCCTATTGTAGATTTGCGTATGGTGACCTTGGTGACCGATGCTGAAGATAAACTGGTGGCGGTGGGTATTTCAATGCCTTCTTTGTCCGAAGCGTTACGAAAAGCGAAGGGGCGTTTGCTGCCTATGGGCTGGTATCATTTGCTGAAAGTGCTGTTTTTGCATAAATATCCCCCTATGCTGGACTTGTTGCTGGTTGCTGTAAAACCTGAGTATCAGAACAAAGGAGTCAATGCTTTGTTATTCTCGGACTTGATTCCTGTATATCAGCAACTGGGATTCAAGTATGCCGAAAGTAATCCGGAACTGGAACTGAATGGAAAGGTGCAGGCCCAGTGGGAATATTTCAAGACCGAGCAGCATAAACGCCGTCGTGCTTATAAAAAGAGTATTCTGTAACAACGATATATAAAAATGTGATAAGTCAATATGGAAGAAAACAACGAACTGATAAACAATCCCGCTGTAGAATATACCGACGATAACATCCGCCACCTCAGTGACATGGAGCATGTGCGTACCCGTCCCGGTATGTATATTGGAAAGTTGGGTGACGGATCACATGCCGAGGACGGTATCTACGTCCTTCTGAAAGAAGTTCTCGACAACAGTATCGATGAATTCAAAATGCAGGCGGGTAAAAAGATTGAGATTATCATTGAAGAAAATCTCCGTGTCAGCGTGCGTGACTATGGTCGGGGTATTCCGCAGGGAAAACTTATTGAGGCTGTAAGTGTGCTGAATACGGGAGGTAAATATGACAGTAAGGCGTTTAAGAAGAGTGTCGGACTGAATGGGGTCGGTGTGAAAGCTGTCAACGCATTGAGTTCGCGCTTCGAGGTGCGCAGCTATCGTGATGGAAAGGTGCGTATCGCTACCTTTGCCAAGGGAGACTTGTTGACGGATACCACACAAAATACAACAGAGGAGAACGGTACTTATATTTTCTTTGAACCGGATAACCTGTTATTTGAGAATTACAGTTTCCGTCCGGAGTTTGTGGAAACCATGCTCCGCAATTATACCTATCTGAATACAGGACTGGCCATTATCTATAACGGTCAGCGTATCTTGTCCCGTAACGGGTTGGTGGATTTGCTTAACGACAACATGACGGCTGTGGGATTATATCCCATCATCCATTTGAAGGGAGAAGATATTGAGATAGCCTTTACGCATACCGGCCAGTATGGTGAAGAGTATTACTCTTTTGTCAACGGACAGCATACGACTCAGGGAGGTACGCATCAAAGTGCTTTCAAAGAGCATATTGCCCGTACCATCAAGGAATATTTCAACAAGAACATGGATTATTCCGATATCCGTAACGGACTGGTGGCTGCCATTGCCGTCAATGTGGAGGAACCGTTGTTCGAAAGTCAGACTAAAATCAAGCTGGGCTCTACCAATATGGCTCCCGGTGGTCCTACCGTCAATAAATTTGTAGGTGATTTTGTAAAGACTGAGGTCGATAACTATCTGCACAAGCATACGGACGTGGCCGATGTGATGTTGCAGAAGATTCAGGAGTCGGAGAAAGAGCGTAAAGCGATAGCCGGAGTGACGAAACTGGCACGTGAGCGAGCCAAGAAGGCAAATCTTCATAACCGGAAGTTACGTGACTGCCGCTTTCATCTGAACGATGTCAAAGGGGACAAGAAGGAGGAAAGCTGCATCTTCATTACCGAGGGAGACTCGGCAAGCGGTTCTATCACCAAGAGCCGTGATGTAAATACTCAGGCAGTATTCAGTTTGCGTGGTAAGCCGTTGAATTCTTACGGGCTGACCAAGAAGATTGTATATGAGAATGAAGAGTTTAACCTGCTTCAGGCTGCTCTGAACATAGAGGACGGTATGGAAGGATTACGATATAATAAGGTAATTGTAGCTACAGATGCTGATGTAGACGGTATGCACATCCGTTTATTGCTTATTACTTTCTTCCTGCAATTCTTCCCTGACTTGATAAAGAAAGGTCATGTATATATCCTTCAAACCCCTTTATTCCGTGTCCGCAACCGCAAGAAAGGAGTTTATGAAACCGTATATTGTTATTCGGAAGAAGAACGGATTGCCGCTATCGAACGGTTAAGCCCCAATCCCGAAATTACCCGATTCAAAGGTTTGGGAGAGATCTCACCCGATGAATTCAAGCACTTTATCGGCAAAGACATGCGTCTGGAGCAAGTTTCCCTCCGCAAGACTGACCTGGTGAAAGAATTGCTGGAGTTTTATATGGGTAAGAACACCATGGAACGTCAGAATTTTATTATAGATAACCTTGTTATAGAAGAAGACATTGCGTGAATCACTAACAAATATGAGAAGAGCCATATTTCCGGGGACATTTGATCCCTTTACCATCGGCCATTATTCGGTCGTGAAAAGAGCATTGACCTTTATGGATGAAGTGGTAATCGGTATCGGTATCAATGAGAATAAGAAGACTTGGTTTCCTACAGAGAAACGAGTGGAGATGATTGAGAAACTTTTTGCTGATGATCCCCGGGTAAAGATCGACGCTTACGATTGTTTGACCATAGACTTTGCCAGAGCTAAAGAAGCGCAGTTCATTGTTCGTGGAATCCGCACCGTACACGATTTTGAATATGAGGAAACCATAGCCGATATCAACCGGAAACTGGCCGGTATAGAAACTATTCTGTTATTTACGGAGCCGGAACTTACTTCTATCAGCTCTACTATTGTGAGAGAATTATTGCAGTTTGGTAAAGACGTAACACCATTCTTACCTGAAGGAATGAAAATAGACTGATCATGAAATATACTATGTACTTTGCAGGCTTGATTGCCTGCTTTTTTTCTATTGTAGCCGTACAGGCTCAGGAAAATAAGTTTCTGAATTCTCCGGCACGCAAATTACAGTTGGCGGAGTTTGCCATTGCCAACCTTTATGTAGACGAAGTCAATGAGGGGAAACTTGTAGAGGAAGCCATCGTAAAAATGCTGGAACAGCTTGATCCTCATTCTACTTATTCCGACCCGGAGGAAGTGAAGAAAATGAACGAGCCGCTGCAGGGAAACTTTGAAGGTATCGGCATACAGTTCAATATGGCAGAAGATACATTGTTGGTGATACAGCCCGTATCGGGCGGTCCTTCCGAAAAAGCAGGTATTCTGGCCGGCGATCGTATCGTCATGGTGGAAGATACGCTGATAGCCGGTGTAAAGATGAGCACCGAAGATATCATGCGTCGTCTTCGTGGTCCTAAAGATTCAAAAGTGAATTTGAAAATACTTCGCCGAGGGGTGAAGGAACTGCTCCCTTTTACGGTGAAAAGGGATAAAATACCTGTTTACAGCCTGGATGCTTCCTATATGATTAAAGATAAGATTGGTTATATCCGTATCAACCGTTTTGCCGCCACTACCCATGAAGAGTTCAAGAAAGCGTTAGCTGAATTGCAGAAAAAAGGGATGAAAGATTTGATTCTTGATTTGCAAGGCAATGGCGGAGGTTATTTGAACGCTGCCATCGATATTGCCAACGAGTTTCTGGGCAAAAAGGAACTGATAGTCTATACGGAAGGCCGTCGTAATCCCCGTAGTGAATTTTTTGCTAAAGGTACGGGCGAGTTCCAGAATGGTCGTCTGATTGTATTGGTCGATGAATTCTCGGCTTCTGCCAGTGAGATTGTGACCGGAGCTGTTCAGGATTGGGACAGAGGAGTCGTTGTGGGCCGGCGCAGCTTTGGTAAAGGCTTGGTGCAGCGTCCCATTGATTTGCCGGACGGGTCGATGATTCGTTTGACGGTGGCCCGTTATTATACTCCTGCCGGACGTTGTATCCAGAAACCTTACGAAAGCATTGAAAAGTATAATGAGGACCTGATAGACCGTTATAATAAAGGAGAGATGATGAGTGAAGACAGCATTCACTTCCCGGATTCACTGAAGTTCAAAACTCATAAGCTGGCTCGTACGGTATATGGCGGTGGGGGAATTATGCCCGATTATTTTGTGCCGATTGATACGACTCTCTATACTAAATATCATCGTCAGTTGCGTGATAAAGGGGCGTTGATGAAAGCTCACTTTCATTTTATTGATGCCCATCGTAAAGAATGGCTGGGCAAATACAAGACTTTCAATGAATTCTACAAACGTTTTGAAGTGACTCCGGATATGTTGGCACAACTGGTTGCTACCGGCAAGGAGATGGGAGTGGAATATAATGAAGAAGAATACCAGAAGGCCCTTCCTTTGCTGAAATTGCAGATGAAAGCATTGATAGCCCGTGATTTATGGGATATGAATGAGTATTATCATGTCATCAATGATGCCAATGAAAGTATCAGGAAAGCACTGGAGCTGCTGGAACAACCGGATTTTGAAGGATTGCTGCTAAAAAAACGATAGTCAAGACTTTATATTAACTGCAGGAGCGCATAGTTGCACTCCTGCATCCAACCATCACTTTATCTGTCTCCCGAACAGCACCTTATTCAGCCATCGGTTTACATAAATATTTGCAAAAGCGCATCCTACTCCGATCGCTGCTCCTGCCACTACATCACTGGGATAATGCACTCCTTGGTTCATTCGTGCAAACCCCACTCCACAGGCCCATACGGCAGAAGGAGCGATGACATACCATTTGGGATAAGTGATAGAAAGCGAAGTTGCCAGGGAAAAAGCGGCGGCTGTGTGTCCTGAAGGAAACGACGGGCTGTCTGCATCCGGTGCTCCGTATGCATGAATCTTATCCGGATACTTTACAAAAGGCCGGTCACGTCCTATGATATGTTTGGCAGCGTATGTGATACCTACCGCCTCAATCACACTGGTTCCTATGTAAACGGCATCTTTCAGCATCGGCTGGTCTTTCTTTATCAATGCATAGAGTCCCATGGCGGCAGGCACTCCTACGGGCAGAATCACTCCGCTGGCGGATAGTCCTCTGCTGAGGCCGTGTACCTTCCATTTATTGATGGTTTTCAATGTGTTGATATCTATATTCTGGGCCGGGAGGCTGAATGTAAAACTTACTGTCAACAAGAGGAAAATAATTCTTCGTATATCCATTTTGTTTGGTTTTTGTTCGGTACAAAGATAGAAAAATAATGTAATTCGCATTTACCCTTCCCGAATTAAAGAATAATTTCCATAATTCCTTGTATTATCGCTAGAATTCCTTTACTTTTGCATCGTGAATACACAGCTTTTAACAGAATTTTTAGTTCTAACAATTAAATAATTTAAATTCAATCATTTATGTGGTTAAGTAATTCATCTATTGGAAGGAAAGTGGTGATGAGTGTCACAGGTATCGCCCTTGTCCTGTTTCTGACGTTTCACATGGCGATGAACCTTGTTGCGCTCTTCTCGGAAGATGCTTACAACATGATTTGTGAATTCTTGGGAGCTAACTGGTACGCGTTGGTTGCAACTGCCGGACTGGCTGCTCTGTTCGTAATCCACATCATCTACGCTTTCTGGTTGACCATGCAGAACCGTGCAGCTCGTGGTAGCGAACGCTATGCAGTGAACGTTAAACCTAAAACTGTGGAATGGGCATCTCAGAACATGCTTGTCCTGGGTATTATCGTCATTGCCGGATTGGCTCTTCACTTTGCCAATTTCTGGTACAAAATGCAGTTTGCCGAAATCATCGGTGTTCATGATTTAGGTGCGTTCGGCCCTACAGACGGTGCCGCTTACATCCGTGAAACATTCGGATGCCCTGTATTTACAGTGCTTTACCTCATTTGGTTAGCAGCTTTATGGTTCCACCTGACTCACGGATTCTGGAGCGCTTTGCAGACATTGGGCTGGAGCAACAAAATCTGGTTCGAGCGTTGGAAGACTATTGGTAACATCTACTCTACTTTGGTAGTTCTTGGTTTTGCAGCAGTAGTCGTTATCTACTTCGTAAAATCACTCGCTTGTGGTGCTTGCTAATCGTAAATTGTAAATGATAAAATTGTAAATGAATATGGCTACTATAGATTCTAAAATTCCTGAAGGCGCTTTAGCCGAGAAATGGACCAATTATAAAGCTCATCAAAAATTGGTAAACCCTGCCAACAAACGTCGTCTTGACATTATTGTGGTAGGTACCGGTTTGGCAGGTGCTTCGGCTGCTGCTTCACTGGGTGCTCTGGGTTTCAAGGTATTAAACTTCTGTATCCAGGACTCTCCCCGTCGTGCACACTCCATCGCTGCACAGGGAGGTATCAATGCTGCTAAGAATTATCAAAATGATGGTGACTCCGTTTACCGTCTTTTCTATGATACAATTAAAGGTGGTGACTACCGTGCACGCGAAGCCAACGTTTACCGTCTGGCCGAAGTGTCAAATGCTATTATCGACCAGTGCGTAGCTCAAGGTGTTCCTTTCGCTCGCGAATACGGTGGTTTGCTTGACAACCGTTCATTCGGTGGTGCTCAGGTATCACGTACATTCTATGCCCGCGGCCAAACCGGACAGCAGTTGTTGTTGGGTGCTTATTCTGCATTGAGCCGTGAAGTTCAGCGTGGTAACGTGAAATTGTACACTCGTTATGAAATGTTGGACGTTGTGCTGATTAAGGATAACGAAGGTGTGGAACGCGCCCGTGGTATCATTGCCCGTAACTTGGTTACAGGTAAGATTGAACGTTTTGCTGCTCACGCAGTAGTAATCGGTACCGGTGGTTATGGTAATACTTATTTCTTGTCTACCAACGCTATGGCGTCAAATGGATCGGCTGCTATGCAGGTTTACCGCAAAGGTGCTTATTTTGCTAATCCTTGTTTTGCACAGATCCACCCGACCTGTATTCCTGTACACGGTGACAAGCAGTCTAAACTGACTTTGATGTCTGAGTCATTGCGTAATGACGGACGTATTTGGGTTCCGAAAAAGCTGGAAGATGCCAAGGCATTGCAGGCAGGAACTAAGAAACCGACTGATATACCTGATGCAGACCGTGACTTCTATCTGGAACGTCGTTATCCGGCATTCGGTAACTTGGTTCCTCGTGACGTTGCTTCACGTGCTGCGAAAGAACGTTGCGACGCAGGTTTCGGTGTGAACAACACAGGTTTGGCTGTATTCCTCGACTTTAAGTATGCTATCGATCGTCTGGGTGAAGATGTAGTTCGTGCCCGTTACGGTAACTTGTTCGATATGTACGAAGAAATCACTGATGAAAATCCGTATAAAACTCCGATGATGATCTTCCCGGCTATCCATTATACGATGGGTGGTATCTGGGTTGACTATGAACTGATGACCTCTATCAAGGGTCTGTATGCTATCGGTGAAGCTAACTTCTCTGACCACGGTGCAAACCGTTTGGGTGCATCTGCATTGATGCAGGGATTGGCTGACGGTTACTTCGTATTGCCTTACACTATCCAGAACTATTTGTCAGACCAGATTCAGGTTCCCCGTTTCTCAACAGACCTTCCCGAATTCGTAGCTGCCGAAAAGGCTGTAAACGATAAGATCCAGAGACTGATGAATATCAAGGGTCATCGTTCTGTAGACTCTATTCACAAGGAGCTGGGTCACATCATGTGGGACTTTGTAGGTATGGGACGTACCAAGGAATCTTTGACTACTGCTCTGGCTAAACTGAAAGAAGTAAGAAAGACCTTCTGGAGCGACCTTCGCATTCCGGGTGAAGCTAATGAATTGAATGTAGAACTTGAAAAGGCAATCCGCCTGGCTGATTTCATCGAAATCGGTGAGCTGATGGCTTACGATGCATTGAACCGTGAGGAATCTTGTGGTGGTCACTTCCGTGAAGAACACCAGACTCCGGAAGGTGAAGCACTTCGTCACGATGACAAGTTCTCGTATGTAGCTTGCTGGAAATACACCGGTGAAGGAAAAGAACCCGAATTGATCAAGGAAGATTTGAACTATCAGTTCGTTAAGGTTCAAACTCGTAACTATAAGTCTTAATTATTAATTGTATAGAAATCATGGATAAAAATATAAGTTTCACACTGAAAGTTTGGCGTCAGAAAGGTCCTAAAGACAAAGGACATTTTGATACCTTCCAAATGAAAGATATTCCGGGTGATACCTCATTCCTGGAAATGATGGACATCTTGAACGAGCAGCTTATCAATGAAGGTAAAGAACCTATCGTATTCGACCACGACTGTCGCGAAGGTATTTGCGGTATGTGCTCTATGTATATCAACGGACATCCTCACGGACCTGCTACAGGTGCTACTACCTGCCAGATTTATATGCGTCGTTTCAAAGACGGTGACACCATTACTGTTGAGCCTTGGCGTTCTGCCGGTTTCCCGGTAATCCGCGACTTGATGGTAGACCGTAGCGCATACGACAAAATTATGCAGGCCGGTGGTTACGTGTCAATCAATACCGGTGGTATTCCTGACGCTAACGCAATTCCTATTGCAAAACCTATTGCTGACGAGGCTATGGATGCTGCTGCATGTATCGGTTGTGGTGCTTGTGTTGCTGCATGTAAGAATGGTTCTGCCATGTTGTTTGTTTCTGCAAAGGTCAGCCAGTTGGCACTGTTACCTCAGGGTAAAGTGGAAGCTGCACGTCGTGCGAAAGCTATGTTGAGCAAGATGGATGAACTGGGCTTTGGTAACTGTACAAACACTCGTGCTTGTGAGGCAGAATGTCCGAAGTTGGTTTCTATCAGCAACATCGCTCGTTTGAACCGTGAATTTATTGCTGCGAAGCTGAAAGACTAATCACGGTTAGTTTTACTTGATATTTGAGAATGCCCTGCCTTTGGTGGGGCATTTTTTATCGTTATATATTGGGTGGAGTTTCTTTCTTTTCTTTTTTACGGATGTTTCTGGGAGAATCGCCAAAGAACTTCTTACAGAAGTTGGAGAAATGTGAGAGAGATTCGAATCCATGTTCGAAGCAGATTTCGGAGATGGAAGCCTCTGTATAGCGCAATTGGTAGAGGATACTTTCTTTGCGCTGCTTCATCATCCATTCATAGGCCGGTTCGTTGAAGATAGCCTTGAAAATACGGCGGAAGGTGGTGACGCTATAGCCGCCCAGTTGTGCGAAGTCTTCTACAGACTTTATTTGCTTGTGGTGTTTTAATATAAAATATTCAAAGCTGTTGGTATACTTGGACAAACTGTGTACAATGGGGGAAAGCTCATAGTCTGTATAGTAGTGCGCCAGTAGATAATACAGTTCTTTACGCTTGAATTCAAGCAGTTCTTTACAGATTTTGTCTGTATTCAGATAGGAGGTAACCCCTTCAAGGAAAAGCTTTATTTCGGGCTTTATTTTAAGTGGCTCGGAGATGAGTGGCGGGGGCACGTTTTTCAATATATAGGTATAGCGGTCATAACAGAAAGCTTTGGGGTCATCGAATGTGTACAGAATACCTTCCGAGTCTGTCATGGCCAGTATTTCCACTTTTGATGCGATAGCTTGCAGTACAAATTCTCCGGGATTGATGATAGTACCGGCATATTCTTCACTATTGATGAGTATTTGGCCTTTGAGTAAGAAAAATAAGATATTAGTTTCACACTTATGTGGGGGTAAGTGGAAACCTTTTTTGTTATGTGTGTAATGGATGCTATTCTCCACTGCTTTAGGGCATTGGGTACAATCCATCCTTTCATTACAGGGCAGACCAGACATATATAGATGTTAGAGACGCTTGTGTTCTTTTTTTTGATTTGACAAATGTAGGTCAAATATGGATAATTTGCAATAAGTTTCAAGAAAAAGACCGAAGAATCCTGTTTCCACTTGTTTGTCTTCTGCCGTTACGGAAAACGATAGCCTGTGGGCATGAGCATAGAGGGCTAAATTTGTGTGGCCAAACAAAAAGAAGTTGCAATTGTTGGGAAAGTAGCAGAAAGAAAGTATCTTTGTGTGTACCCTATGGGGAGGTATACCGGCTAAAACAGCATAGATTATGGAATTTGTAGTATCATCAGATAAGAAATTATTGCCCTACGGCATGATGAATTTCGCGGATATACGCCTTGATGGTTATTATTATGTGGACAAGACCATGTATATCCCGTTGATAGAACGCTCCAACCGTTATTTTTTCTTTATCCGTCCGCGTCGTTTCGGCAAAAGTCTGACGCTGAATATGCTGTAACATTACTATGATGTACGAACCAAGGATAAATTCGACGCCCTGTTTGGAGACCTCTACATAGGGAAGTATCCTACACGTGACCGGAACAACTACTTGGTATTGTATCTCAATTTCTCCGGTATCATTGGCGAACTGCATAACTATCGTGCCGGATTGGACGCACATTGCCAAACCTGTTTCGACTATTTCTGTGATATTTATGCGGAATACCTGCCGCAGGGTATCAAAGAACAGTTGGACGCAAAGAATGGGGCGGTAGAACAATTAGACTATCTTTATCATGAGTGTGAGCGTGCTTGTCAGGATATTTATCTTTTTATCGATGAGTATGACCATTTTATCAATGCCATCCTTTCGGATGTCGAAAGCCTGCACCGATATACGAAGGAAACGCACAAGGAAGGATATCTGCGTGCATTCTTCAACAAGATAAAATCCGGTACCTATTCCAGCATCAAACGCTGTTTCATTACCGGAGTCAGCCCTGTGACGATGGATGTGGTTGTTTCTAGGGGTATTTTATGATTGAGGACGGCTGATTGTCAACAGGTAAAAATGCTCCGCAAATGAAATCGCAAATGATAGAGGGGATGATGCGGTGTTTCATTGCGGAGCGGGGAATTGTTATGTTTATCTGTATGTTTGTCGGGGGATTTGTAAATTCATTAATTTATAGTTTGTTGGTTTCTTATAATACAGGAGTTTTAGGAGTTTGCTCGTTATCAGTGGCATTCCAATCTTCATCATATGTTGTGTTTACACTCATTTTTTCTGCACCAACCGGTAAAGTTAGTATATAGCGGATACTTTGCCCATTAGTCCATTCTCCTGTTAAAGCTACTTCTTTTGATCCGTTAAAGAATGTTGCATTATCTTTCTCTGTTTTATACTTGACTGTAATTTTAGCATCAGTAAGAGATTGTGGGTACAGCATTAATGAATTATTATTTTGTGTATAATCATAAATATCATCTTTGGCTGTTACGGTGTTATCAAATGTATAGCTATAACCACTAGCAGGTGCACTTCCTGTGATATTCCAATTTCCACCTTTTCCTTCAGTTCCTCCGAATGTGTACGTTGCGGCACCACCTTTTGCACCGGTGATAGTTATGCTTTCAACTGTGTAAGTATAGTTGCTGTCAGCTAGTTTTGCAGCAAAGTTTATACGGGTTAAGATGTGTTGGAATGTAAGGTTTAATGTATTATCACTTGGCTTAGTTATATCTTTGGAATAAGCTACTATAATATCTTTCTGATCGGCCGGGGTATCAGGAAGGGTATAGCTGATGGTGGGATAAGCGCTGGAACTAGCAGGTGCTGTATAGGTTACATCATCGGTATATCCAAAAAATTGCATTTCTGTTATAGGCCAATAAAAAGTACCACTTGTTGTAGCCCAATTACCTTGACCTCCTTTATATTCTATGCCATCCATATACGCGTTACCCCATCCTGAAGTGGCGATATCGCTGCTTTTAATTATATAGGCATGTAATTTAAAAGACGTGAAACTACTATTACTTGTAACAGTGGCCCTTGAACTCTTTTTGACAATCGTGTTTACTCCTATCTCATTTTTACTTTTGGGAGTTCCATTGTCAATACCATCAATCTCATTCTGTGAGCAACTTGTGATTGCCAATGCAGCTAAAGCTGCAAATAAAATCTTCTTCATATCCTATGTGTTTTAAGTTAATAATTCTATGACTCTTTATTCTATATTTTAACCGACCGGTAATTCTACATTCGTTTCATCATCCCAGTCACTAACGTTCCCATCAAATCCACCGTCACTTTCATCAGGAGGAATCTCTACATCATCCACCACAATCTTCTCATCATCCGGAAGTTCGATCTCTATCTCCGGCTCTTGAGGTTTTTCATCGCCTTCTCCCGGCTCGTCTTTATCTTCAGGAGGTTTTACCGCTTCCGTTATTTCTACTTTCGCTTCCTGTTTGGAACCATCCACTTTTACTATAATCAAGTTCAGAAACTGAGTGATATCGGCTCTTGCTTGCGTCAGTTTGGGATGCCCAAAGCAGGTAAAACTCCCTTTTATAGCCCCATTCCCTTTACTGGTTTCACAATAAATAGGAGCGAACCGGCATAGGCTGGCTCCTTTGCCCAGGTGGTAACATTCAGCCATTCCGGAAACACTGCCCAGGATGGATGCAACATTTTTCAGCCCTTCTGTCTTTATTGAAAAAGTGTAAGTGGTTACCACAGATTTTGGTTTTACCTCTAGTGTCGGTAATTCTTCCTCTTTTCCTATCTCTACATCGTCCAGGGTTGCTACATAAAAATTATCCGGTCCCCATACCATGTCTTTCGTTTCCTCGGCACCCAGTCCCGTACAGTTTCCTGTACATGCCATTATTGTTTCGTAGCTACCTTCGTCTTTTATTTGCACTACTTCGGTGTCATAATTGTAAATCACTGCCGAATAATGTCCCGGAGGTACTTTTATTTCTCCGCCTTTCGCCGGTAAGTAGGTATCAATCTTCCTTCCTTGGCTGTCCTTGGGATAGAAGATGATCCGGACTCCTTCCGGCAGACGGTCGGTTACTCCTTCCCAATTCAGACGGATGTTTATTCCTGTTACGGGGTAATCGTCCAGAATCTCGCGGCGGCTGCATCCCACTAAAATCAATAGTGAAGATAAAAGTACAAGAATTGCGTACCTTGTCTTTTTCATTTTCTCCCTCTTTTCTTGGTTATCAACCATACCAACGAAATTTTTGCTTTCGTAGGGCCTATAAAGGTGTAATTTCCGCTACTCATCCAGACTAGTGATCCCTCATAGGGAGTATATTTTTGATATTCCGTGGTCAGATAGCCTATGCCTAGGCTGAATTCCAATGCCAGATGTCGTGACAACAAAGTGGAATATCCATAAGTGAATCCTGCCGCACCGTAATATTTACCTTGGTAGCCGTTTCCTTTAAACTGAAAGTCGTAGATACCTCCCTCGATATACAATCCAAAGAAATGTCCGTTCAATCGGTTGTGTAGTTCACGGTTGCCCAGCCAGTAACGGCTTTCTATTCCTCCCGAAATCAGTTGGTAGCAGATTTCTTTACTGCTGTTGGACCACCAGGGGCTTTTATATTCCATATTCACTGACCATCTCTTTCCTACAGGAATTTCTATTTCTATATTAGGTGCCAGTGCCAGGTCGTACAATAAATTATTTTTCAGTGCAAGCACTGTGTTGTCGGCTGTCTGGTTTCTTCTTGCTGCCTTTTCTTTGGGCTTTTTTCTCCGTTTCTCTTTTGTCTCTTTTTTCTTTTCTACCTTTATTACTGTTTTTTCTGTTTCTATTATTACTTGTGTTCTTTCCTTCTGTGGAAGTACTTGCATCGTCATTGGCGTAACGGTCGTTTCCCTGTCAATCGGTATGAATTCAGTTTCTTCTATCCTTGCTGCCTGTTCTGCGGAGGAGTTTTTTCCTCCGTTTTCTTCCGGATAAGACAGGCAGACTCTTATCTCTGTCCGTCTGAGTTCCGGTAGTACTCGGTCAGAAATATACTGATAAGGTATGCCGGCGTCCAGGTGTTGCAAGAAATCTTGCATTTTTACGGGATTGTCATGGTGATAATCTATCAATGCCAATACATCTTCCCGGTCGGGGACCAGTCTGTCGTCCAGTATCAGTTTCCGTAAGGCATCCCCGTACTCTTCTCCTTTGCGGATACAGATTTGGGCGGTATTGACCTGCGGATATTTTCCACATAAGAACACTTTTACTTCCTCACTTCTTTTTTGTCCCAGCGGTATGCCCTGTTCTTTTTTACCATTATATAAATCCGGTGAAACCAGAATAATGGAATTAAGATGGATGCTGTGGGCAGGATTGGCAAGTAGAGAATCCAATACCGTCAGCGTTTTACCGTTTCTGTGGTAATCCTTGTTTACCTGTCGGGCATTCAGGTCAAAATAGAGCGTCATGTCCAACGTGGTGTCTTTGGGGTTTTCGTACTCTATTGTCCGGGCATAAATGCTATTTGGCAGTAGGCACAAAAGCACAAATATGCTGAATATAGTAGTGCGTTTTTCCATGAATTACCATTATGTATGAAGCAAATATAGGTGATAAAATCTGAAAAAAGACTTATTAAATGTTCTATTTTCGGACTTGAAAGGGTTTGTGAAGCGATTGGATAGAATTTGCAAGTTTTGGCGGTTGGATAATGAGAGGGGCAGGGGACTTACTTTTATTTTGGGTGGATAACATAAGGGAATACTTTCTTTTTGTTTTTTACTTTCCAGCAGACAGGAATGAATCATTCTATGATATTGATAGAATAATGTTTCATATTCCTTTTTTAACCCCGCTTTTCTTGTCGGATTGTAATACTGTGTGCGAAAACGATTGTATTTGTGAAATAATACTAAATGAAAAGCAAAAATGAACCAAATATTTGGAGGTATTGAGTGTAAGTTGTACATTTGTCATGTGATTTTTTTCATAGTATTAGATTTAAGGTTAACAAAGGTTGGAGCAAGGCGTTGCTCCTTTCTTTTTTTAGTACCTTCTGTTTCTTTCCATTCTCCTAATCATCAGCTCCTTAATGCCGTTGATTTTTTAAAATATTCTGTTTCTTGTTTTCATCCAATGGATTTTATGTTATCTTTGTGTCAATGTAAACTAACTAACAATCTACATGAAAAGACACACAAACCTTTTATGCTTGGGGGCTGCTGTCGCATTGCTGAATGCTTGCGCCCCGGTGGTGAACGCTCCTGAGCCTGTTCTTCCTGTTCCCGAGAAAAAGCAGGTGGACTGGCAGAAAATGGAAACTTATGCTTTCGTGCATTTCGGACTGAATACTTTTAATGACCGCGAATGGGGTTATGGAGATTCTGACCCTGCCACGTTTAATCCGGTTAAACTGGACTGCGAGCAATGGGTGAAAACTTTTGTGGCGGCAGGGATGAAAGGAGTTATCCTTACGGCAAAACACCATGACGGGTTTTGTCTGTGGCCTACGGGGCTGACCGAATATTGTATCCGTAACACACCTTATAAGGATGGAAAAGGAGATATCGTACGTGACCTTTCGGAGGCTTGTAAAAAGTATGGTATAAAATTCGCTGTCTATCTCTCACCGTGGGACAGGCATCAGGCCAATTATGGAACTCCGGAATATGTGGATTATTTCTATCAACAGTTACACGAATTGCTGACCCATTACGGTCCGGTGTTCGAAATTTGGTTTGATGGAGCTAATGGAGGGGATGGCTGGTATGGCGGAGCCAAAGACTCCCGTACCATAGACCGGAAAAATTATTATGATTATGCGCGTGCATACGAGATGATCGACAAATATCAGCCGCAGGCCGTTGTCTTCTCGGATGGCGGACCCGGATGCCGTTGGGTAGGTAACGAGAATGGCTTTGCCGGAGCTACAAACTGGTCTTTCCTGCGTGCCGGAGAGGTTTATCCGGGATATCCTAAATACAGGGAACTGCAATACGGTCATGCAGACGGCAATCAGTGGACGGCTGCCGAGTGTGATGTGTCTATCCGTCCGGGCTGGTTTTATCATCCGGAGGAAGATGACAGGGTGAAGACGGTGGAGCAATTGACAGATCTTTATTACCGCAGTGTGGGGCACAATGCGACTTTGTTGCTCAATTTTCCTGTAAACCGGGATGGGTTGATTCATCCGGTAGATTCGGCGAATGCGGTTGACTTTTATAAGAATGTTCAGAAACAGCTGGCAAACAATCTGTTGAAAGGTGTTCTTCCGATAGTTTCCAATGAACGGGGTGGAAAATATACTGCAAAGGCGGTGACGGATGGAGAATATGATACATATTGGGCTACGGAGGATAGTGTCACATCGGCTGTCATTGAGTTTGAATGGCCGGCTCCGCAAAAGGTGAACCGTATGCTGTTGCAGGAATATATTCCGCTGGGGCAGCGTGTACAATCCTTTGTGGTGGAATATAATAAAGAAGGGGAGTGGCTGCCTGTGAAGCTGAATGAAGAGACAACCACAATCGGTTATAAACGTTTGCTTCGTTTTGAAACAGTCACTACGGACAAACTTCGTATAAACTTTACGGAATCACGTGCTTGCTTGTGTATCAATAATATAGAGGCTTATTATGCAGGAGAAACCCCGGATGTGTTTACTGCGAAAGCGGAAGAACTGAAAACGTATCCGTTTACATTGCCGCAGGTAGATGAGGCGGAAGCCGGAAAATGTGCGGATAAAGATGCCGCCACGACTTGCTTTGTGGATGGCAATACGCTTTTGATAGATTTAGGTACGGAACAGACTGTTTCTTCCTTCCATTATTTACCCGACCAGAGCGAGTATAACAAAGGACTGATAGCTGCTTATGAGATTTCAGTGGGCACGGAGGCCAATGCTGTGAATCAGGTGGTGAGCAGCGGGGAATTCTCGAATATCAAGAATAATCCGATTCTCCAATCGGTTTATTTCACTCCGGTAACGGCTAGATATGTATTGCTGAAAGCAGTGAGGATGGTGGAAAACGAGAGCCCGATGGGCTTTGCCGAATTAGGAATACGGTAATAATGTGCCAATGTATCAATATGCCAATTGCCATGCGGGATCTGTATCGTGAATTGGCATATTGGCACATTATTATATTATTAATCGGTATACTCCCCCTGCTAAGGTACGGATGACTCCTTTCATTTCCAGTTCAAAAAGCAGAGCACTCATTTTATGAACGGGGATATTTGTTTCTACTATTAAAGTATTAATCTGTAACCCGTCTGGTACTTTCTGTAATAAGGTGACAATGGCCGTTTCTTCCTCGTTTAAGTCGGGGAACAATTCCCGTTGTATCGTTTTCTCTGTCCTGGAATTGTTTTCCCATCCCATACCCTTCACTAAATCCTCGGCCGATGTGATAAGCACTGCTTGATTTTTCCTGATCAGATTGTTGCAGCCTATGGAATATTCATCATTGCATCGTCCCGGAAAGGCAAAACAGTCCCGGTGATAACTTTCCGCCAGTTCGGCGGTGATGAGGGCTCCCCCTTTGGCGGCGGATTCGATAACGACGGTGGCGTCACTCATACCTGCCACAATGCGGTTTCGTTTCACGAAATTCTGCCTGTCGGGATTGGTTCCGCTTGTAAATTCGGTCAGTAACCCTCCTTGTTCCAACATGCTGACGGCTGTCTTCCGATGTTCGGCAGGATAAATGCGGTCCAGTCCGTGGGCCAGTACACCTATGGTCTTGAAATGATTCTGCAGGGCGGCGCGATGGGCATGGATATCAATGCCATAAGCCAGTCCGCTTACTATCAAGGTGTTTGGACACAGTGCCGACAGGTCGGCAAGGAAACGGGTGCAGATATCCTGCCCGTAGGGGGTGGCATGGCGAGTTCCTACCATATTAATAATATGCAGCGTGTTCAGATCGGCATTTCCCCGATAAAATAAAGCTAACGGGGCGTCATCACACTCGCGCAAGCGGCTGGGATAACTTTCATCATTTAAGGTGAGGCAGCGGATATGATTTTTCTCACAGAAGATTAATTCCTGCTCTGCACGCCGGAAGACTTCGGGATTATTCAAAGCGGTAATGACCTTGTCGCTTACTCCGGGAACCAGTTGTGACAGTTCCTTGCGGTGCTCGAAAACACGGGTGGCGCTTCCCAGGTTGCTGACCAGTTTGAGTGCACCTGTCAGCCCCAATCCCGGTATCCGGGTTAGGGCCAGGCTGCAAATTTGTTCGTCTTGTGTCATTCGCTCAGGTAGGGTGCGAAAGTCTCGTCAAATAGAGCGCTGTCCCCTAATCTGCCGTTTACCACGCATACTGATTCTACAGTGGCCTTGACAGTCACTTTCATATCGGGCAGACGGAAGATGTCCTGATAGAACACATATTTAATACCTTCTTTTTTCAGATAGAGTTTAGAAACGAATTCGTCACCGCTGCGCAGCGGAGTTTTGAACGCCATGGTGAGCCGTGCCACTACCGGGTCCACTCCTTCCTCGTGCAGACGGGCGAAGCTGATACCTACGGATGTGAGAAACTCATGGCGTGTATGTTCCAGATAATGTTGATAGTTGGCATTGTTCACAATGCCTTGCAGGTCGCATTCATAATCGCGTACCTTCATCTTCAGTTCATAAATATACTTTTCCATAAAGCAAAGGTATAAGAAAAATGTGTTACTTTGCATCTAAACTAAAAAAAAGAAGTGAATGAAACTATATGCTGCGCCTTTACAAGGTTTTACGGAAGCTCCCTGGAGAAACTTTCATGAGGAAGTTTTTGGTGGAATAGATGCGTATTATACTCCTTTTGTACGAATAGAGAGAGGAGGATTCCGTAACAGGGATGTACGGGACATTGCTCCCGAAAACAATACGGTTTCCCATGTAGTGCCTCAGCTCATCGCGTCCACTCCTGTCGAGCTGGAACGGTTGGCCGCTTTGTTTACAGAGAAAGGATATAAGGAAGCGGATTTTAATATGGGGTGTCCTTTTCCGCTGGTTGCAAGAAAGCACAAGGGCTCCGGCATATTGCCTTATCCTGCCGAGGTAGAAGCTTTATTGAAAGAGTTGACACATTATCCTGAACTGAGTTTTTCGGTTAAGATGAGATTGGGATGGGAGAGTGCGGATGAATGGCGGCCGTTGTTGCCTTTGCTGAACGCTGCCCCCTTGCGGCGGATCGTTCTGCATCCCCGTATCGGGAAGCAACAATACAAAGGAGAGGTGGACTTGGCTGCGTTCACCGCTTTCTATGAGGAGTGCGCGCATCCGTTGGTATATAACGGCGATTTACTGACGGTGGAGGATATCCGGAAAGTGGAAGAGAAATTTCCCTGCCTGGAGGGCGTCATGCTGGGACGCGGGTTGCTGGCCAATCCTGCATTGGCTTGGGAATATGTAAACGGAACCTCTTTTTCTCCCGATAAATTGCATGAAAAGGTGAAGGCGCTTCACGCACGCCTTCTTCAATATTATGAAGCCCATTTACAGGGAGAGGCGCAATTGCTGAGTAAAATGAAGCCTTATTGGGAATACCTGCTGCCCGATGCGGACCGGAAGATAAAGAAAGCAATAAAGAAGGCTACAACGATGGATAAGTATTTGACGGCGGTGAACCAGCTGTAATGACGGAAAAGGGGCTTCAATACATGAAAACCGGAGTGCTTCTTCAGTTCATTCAGCCGGTCTAACTGCTTGTAAAATAGGGAAGTATCCTGATAGGAGAACCTTCAGTTTCCTGTCAGTTACTTCCAGCCCATATTTTTGTTCTTACCTGTTAGATGAGAGGTGTGTTCGTCATGCCTGTATTTTAAGAAATACTTATCTGTCTTTTCTTGGAGCATATCTTTTATCTTCCTTGTTATGTATCCAGTTACTTCCTGATAAGTTTATCATTTCACTAAAGTGATGAAATCTTATCACTCTAGTGATGAACTTGTACCACTTTAGTGATGAAACTTCATCACCCGAGTGAAACGATTGATTCTTCAAGACGAAAACACAAACTTGTCCTGATGAAAACCCTTTTACATAAGGATGTTTACGCTTAGTCACTTTTCATCCCGAAAGGCCGGAAAGCCCTTGACAAAGGCTTTTCAATGTGCTATCTTTGTGGAAACAACAACTAAAAAAACAATAAAATCATGATGAAAGAAATGATTCGGAAGGTGATGGAATGGTGCAAGTTATGGAACGGTGAAACTGCAACGGCGAAACAGGCAGGCCCTTCTTCGGATAAAAGGGAAAAAGAACAGGCTGCGGATAACCGGGAAGTACAAGACCGTTTGGAGAACTACTTGTGGAAACACTATGAGTTCCGTTTCAACGTGTTGACGGAACAGCCCGAATATTGCGCGAAGGGGCAAGGGACGGACACACCTTATAAGATAGTGACTCAGCGTACCTTGAACACCTTGTGCCTGGAAGCGCACCGTCATCGCATCAATTGCTGGGATAAAGATGTGAGCCGCCTGCTCCATTCGGAACGCTTGGAAGATTATCACCCTTTCCTTACTTATATGGATACACTGCCCCAATGGGACGGAGTGGACCGTATCACTCCGCTGGCGCAGCGCATCTCGAAGAAAGCTTTCTGGATAAACGGCTTCCACCGCTGGATGCTGGGAATGGCCGCCCAGTGGTCAGGACGCATGGACCGTTGCGCCAATGCAGTGGCCCCTATGTTGGTGAGCCGTATGCAGGGCAAGTGTAAATCTACTTTTTGTCAGTTATTGATGCCCGATGGGTTGCGGGATTATTACACGGACAGTTTTGAGTTGACGGGCCAGTCGGGCTGCGAACAGAAACTGGCGCAGTTCGGGCTGATTAATCTGGATGAGTATGACCGTCTTTCTCCTCAAAAACTGCCGTTGCTCAAGACACTGATGCAGATGAAGAAGTTGGATTTCCGTAAGTCTCACCGTTCATCCTACAGTCACCTGCCCCGTATGGCCTCGTTTATAGGAACCAGTAATCATAAGGACTTGCTGACCGACCCTACGGGCAGCCGCCGTTATCTTTGTGCCGAGGTGAAGGAGAAAATAGACTGCACGCCGCTGGAGCACAAGCAATTGTTTGCCCAATTGAAGGCGGAGCTGGACGGCGGCGAGCGTTATTGGTTTTCGGCCGAAGAGGAAGCGGAACTGCAATTGCGCAACCGCGAGTTCTATGCCATGCCCGTAGAGCAGGAGGTGTTCTACCGTTGCTTCCGTCTGCCCGAGGCAGGAGAGGAGTTCAAACTCTATTCGGCTTCGGTCATTTTCACCATTTTGCAGAGCCGTTATCCTGCCGCTATGCGCGGCATGACGGTGGTGCGTTTCGGCAAGATGATGAGCGCCATGGGGGCGGAACGGATGCATACGGAGAAAGGAAATCTGTACAAGGTGGTGCTGGCGGCATAATTCCCGTCCATCAGGCCGGCTGAGAGGGCTGACAGGAGGCTGAAGGGGCTTCTGTCAGTCTTATTTGTTGTGTGACAGTGTGTTAACCACGCTGAATGGTCTGAAGGTGGGGTATATGAATGCCAAAAAACATACTATAAGAATCTTTTTAAGGAGCCGTTTTCTCAAGAATTTGTACTAAGTTTGCAACCAAACTACATAATTAAAAAAAACTATGATTAACAGATTCGTATTAAACGAAGTATCTTACTTCGGCCCGGGTGCGCGTGAAGTGCTTCCACAAGAGATTAAACGTTTGGGCTTGCATAAGGCATTTGTTGCTACAGACAAGGATTTGATTAAATTCGGTGTGGCTGATAAAGTGTTGAAAGTATTGGAGAATGCAGGTATTCCATACGAAATATTCAGTGAAATCAAACCGAATCCTACCGTAAGTAACGTAAAGGCAGGAGTTGAAGCTTTTGCAAAATCAGGAGCGGACTTTATTCTGGCTATCGGCGGCGGTTCGTCTATCGATACTTCGAAAGCGATTGGTATCATCACTAATAATCCTGACTTCAGTGATGTGGTGTCACTGGAAGGTGTGGCTCCTACAAAGAAAAAGTCAGTGCCTATCATTGCACTGCCCACTACCGCCGGTACTGCCGCCGAGGTGACTATCAACTATGTCATCACGGATGAGGAAAACCATAAGAAGATGGTTTGTGTAGACCCGAACGATATTCCCGCCATCGCTATTGTGGATGCGGAACTGATGTACACTTTGCCTAAAGGGCTGACTGCTTCTACCGGTTTGGACGCACTGACCCACGCCATCGAAGGGTTGATAACCAAAGGTGCTTGGGAAATGAGCGATATGTTTGAGATCAAGGCGATCGAAATGATTGCCCGTTATCTGGAAACTGCTGTCTTCGAGCCTACCAATGCGGAAGCTCGTAACGGCATGGCCGTGGCACAGTACATTGCAGGTATGGCATTCTCTAATGTAGGCTTGGGCGTGGTTCACGGTATGGCTCATCCGTTGGGAGCTATCTTCGATATTCCTCACGGTGTGGCTAATGCACTGTTGCTGCCTGTCATTATGGAGTTCAATGCTCCGGCTGCTTTGCCCAAATATGTAGATATCGCCAAGGCGATGAATGTGTACAAGGATGGCATGAGCCAGGAAGAGGCTGCGAAGGCGGCTGTTGAGGCGGTGAAGGCATTGTCTGTCAAGGTAGGTATCCCTCAGCATTTGTCTGAACTGGGCATTAAGGAAGAAGACTTGCCTCGTCTGGCCGCTTCGGCTATTGCCGATGTGTGTACGCCGGGCAATCCTCGTGAAGTGACGGAAGAAATTATTCTGGAACTTTACAAGAAGGCGTTTTAAGCGTAATTCTTTTGTAATAAAAGCATAGATGGTGTGTGGATGTGCAGGGCATATCCACACACTTTTTTTATCTCCTTGTCTTTGAAACAGCATTGTCACTTTGTAGCAATTTGTTCGTAATCCATTCAGCATTCTTTTGCACTTGCAAATTAAATTTAATGAAAATAGGTATTATTGTTAAACTGCTATCAATCATTTGAACATGAAAATTCTTATTGAGTCAAAGAGATTTTTGTTGTTATTATGCTTGTCGCTATTCGTTGCGGGCTATGTTTCCGCACAGGATTACCGGGCGATTGTAAAAGGTATTGTGACTGACGAAACCGGAGAGGGGGTTATCGGAGCCACAGTGTTGGTAAAGAACGAATCGACCGGTTTCAGTGCCGGTTCTATCACCAACGAGACGGGAGAGTACATTGTGAAGCAACTCCCTTTGGGTTCACCTTACTCTGTCACCGTCAGCTATGTAGGCTATGGTGATCAGAAAAAGACAGGATATACGCTGAACCAAGGTGATGTGCTCCGTCTGGATTTCCAGTTAAAGGAGGAAAGTGTCGTGATGGAGGCTGTACAGGTGGTGGCTAATTCATTGAAGAATTCTATCGCCACTACGGGGGCCGCTACTTCGGTGACGGCCAATGATCTGAACAAACTGCCGGTGAACGGGCGTAACTTTACTTCGCTCATTGACCTGTCACCATTGAGTACAGGTTCCAGCCTGTCCGGACAGTTGGCTTCTTCTACTAATTATACCATTGATGGCATGAGTGCCAAGGGCCCTACTTCGGGAGGTAGTACAACCAGTCGCAACGGTGTGCCATACGCCATTTCGATGGAGGCTATCCGTGAGTTCAAAGTCGTGACGAATGAATATGATGTGACTAACGGTCGTGCCGGAGGAGGTACTATTAGTACGGTGACCAAATCGGGAACCAACCAATTGACAGGTAGCGCTTTCACTTATCTGCGTTCCGACTGGTTGTCCAGCAAATATGATATCCGCGGCAACAAGCGCTCGAATGATTTCTCTACTTACCAGTTTGGAGCCTCATTGGGCGGTGCATTGGTGAAAGACCGTGCCCACTTCTTTATTTCTTGGGATCATCAGGCTGATTCACGTCCGTTGTATATTGCCGATATTCATAATGCTGCCGATGAAAAGCGTTATAATTTGACTACGGAAACCAGAGACCGCTTTCTGGAAATAGCCCGCAATAAATATGGAGTGTCGGACCATCCTCAGTTCGGGTCTTTTGATAAAAAACAGAATACCGATGCGGTATTTGCTCGTCTGGACTGGCAGATTAATGCTACAAACCTGTTATCGTTTACTGATAATTTTGTGAATGACAATAACAATATGGGCTTGAGCGACAATAGTGCTATCAATCTTTATGAAGTGTATGGTGATGTACATTCGTTGAACAACAGTGCTTTACTGACTTTACGTTCTGTACTGGGACCACGCAGTACCAACGAACTGAAGTTGCAACATCTTTATACATTGGAAAAATCCATGCCGGGCAGTGAATTGCCGGCTGATAATATTCCACGTGCCATTGTGCAACGTGTAGAATCGGAAATAGATGGAAACACGGCGACTACTACCATTCAGCTGGGTGGTCAGCGTTATAGCCCCGAGAATTTCTATAATCACGTACTTCAGTTGGTAGATAATTATTATTATAATACCAATAAGGTAAACTATACATATGGTTTTGATTTGATGTACACGAATCTGAATTCTCGTTACGGTAGTGAGGCCAACGGGCGTTTTTATTTTACCGGACTGGATAATTTCGAGGCATTGAAGCCTTCTCGTTATGTACGTGAAGTGTATTTGGATCCTGACCAAAATAATCAGCGTGTACGCCAAAATATATTGAATGCAGGTATCTATGCCCAGTTGCAGACTAAACTGTTCACAGGATTCGAGCTGATGGCAGGCTTACGTTTGGATAATGCCACTTATTTCAATAAAGGTAATTTCAGCCAATTGGTGTATGATGAATTGGGACTGCGTACAGACAATGGACTCTCTACTTTCCAGATTCAGCCTCGTGTCCAGATTACTTGGGACTTTAATGACAAGCACACGGATATTCTTCGTATTGGCGGGGGAATCTTTGCATCTGATATCAACAACTATGCCATGATTAATAATATGGTATTTGATGGTACGAAAGTGATGTCGGTTGATATCAAGAATACGGAAGAAGAACCGGATATAGTTCCCACTCCCGATTTTATAGGGTATCGGAAAGATCCTTCCACGGCTCCGGGTATTGATTTGCTGAATAATCCCAAATATGCGGACAAGGCTGTACCTACGATCAATATGAATAGCAAGGATGCCAAGGTTCCCGTGGTTTATAAGGCGAATATATCATACACTCACTTCTTCAGTGACCGTTTGAAAATGAGTGTCAGCGGATATATGACTTTGGGACGTAACAACTATATGTATATAGACCGGAACATGGTGGATGATCCTTATTTTCGTCTTTCTGCAGAAGGGAACCGGGGTATTTATGTACCTGCTTCTACTATAGGAAAAGATGGTACTCTTGATTGGATGGAAGGACGTAAAAGTACCAAAGTAGGGCGTGTGCTCGAATTGGTCAGCGAGGGAAAAGTAAATCAGTTCGCTTTCACCGTAGATGGAACATGGCGTTACTATAAAGACGGAGAACTTTCTTTCAGCTATACTTGGAACGATACAAAAGACAATACTTCCTATAATGGTAATGTGGCTAATTCCGCTACTCTTTCCCAAATGGTGGTTGACGATCCCCGTGATTTAAGCAAAATGACTTACTCCAACAATCAGTTCCGTCATAAACTGGTGGTTTATGGTTCGGCGCCTACTTTCTGGGGCATTACCGTAGGTGCTCGCTTTTCCGGCATCGGGGGAACACGTTATTCCATGATTGTGAATGGAAATGTGAACGGTGACTTTGTGGATAGTAATGACCTGGCCTATGTATATGATCCGAATAGCAGCGCTACTCCTGATTATATTCGTGAAGGTATTAATTCTATATTGAACAATCCGGATGCGGAAAAGAGTGTGAAAGATTATATTCGTAAGAGTTTTGGGAAAGTGGCCGAACGTAATGGAGGGGTCAATGGTTTCTATGGCACTTTAGATCTTCGTCTGGCCAAGAAATTCAAGACTTACAAAAAGCAGAATCTGGAAGTGTCTGTTGATATTTTCAATGTGGCCAATATGTTGAATAAAGATTGGGGAGCCGGTCATAATCTGGGAACACAGAAAATTTATAGTATCAAGGGATTTGACAAAGATGCCAAACAATATACTTATAATGTAAATGCCAACACAGGTGTATCCAGTCTGAACGGTACTCCTTTTCAGGTTCAGATAGGTTTGAGATATGGATTCTAATAGATAATGATTAAATAAGAAATAAAGATGAAACTAAGTAAACTAATGATGGCTTTTGCCATGTGTGCTGTTACTTTGACCGGGACTGCCCAGACCAAAGTGATTGCCCACCGCGGATATTGGAAATGTGAAGGTTCTGCCCAAAACTCTATTGCTTCTTTGACAAAGGCTGCAGAGGCAAAGGTGTATGGTTCGGAGTTCGACGTACAACTGACGAAGGACAAGGAAATCGTAGTCAATCATGACGATAGCATTCAGGGAATTTGCATTTTTGATACTCCTTTTGCTGAATTGAAAGATTTGAAATTGAGTAACGGCGAGAAGTTGTCCACTTTGGATGATTATCTGGTAGCGGGTAAGAAATTGACTGGTACTCAGCTGATATTGGAAATCAAGCCTCACAGAACCGAAGAAGCGGAAAATGAAGCGGTAAGAATCATTGTAGATAAAGTGAAAAAGATGCGAATGGAGAAACAGGTGGAATATATTTCATTCAGCATGAACATTTGCGAACAGTTGGTGAAACTGACTCCGGATTCGGAAATAGCTTATCTGAAAAGTGATGTGGCTCCTAAAGACCTGAAGGCGAAAGGAATTAATGGTATTGATTATTATATCAAGGTATTGGCTGAGAAACCAGAATGGATTGCTGAAGCACATCAGTTGGGTATGAAGGTGAATGTGTGGACAGTCAATGATATGGAGATGGTTCAGAAGATGATTGACCAGCAGGTGGATTATATAACTACTGATTATCCATTGGAAACTGAAAAGCTGATTCGGAAAAATGGAGGAGATTCTTAATAAAAATGTAATTCCTTTCAAATAGGGATGTAATAGGAACACAATACATTTGCACTGTAATTTAAAAAAGGATAATATGAAAGCTGGTTTATTAAAGAAAATCTCATTGGCTTTGGGATTGGTATTATGGGTGACAGGTTCTGTATGTGCATCGCCTGCTGACGAAGAAGGTGCTAACAAGGCTAATAACAATCTGGTAAAGGTTCTTGTTATAGGACTTCACGACAATGTGGAATCCAACTATTTTCCCGGCAGTATGATTACTGAGGAAACTGGAATACCGACTGATAGCATAGATTATACTTATAATCAGATTATAGCAAAGAATATTATTGCATCCAATAAGAATAAGAAATACCAGTTCGTTATTTCGGAAAAGGCGGCGGCCATCAGCAGTTTGTTGGATAAAATCAGACTGGAAGGTGAAGAAGAGGAGAGGTATGCGGATCTTAGTCAGGTGGATGATAATCGGTATGAACAGCTGATAAAGGATACTGATTCGGATTATGTATTATTTTTGAATCAGCATTATTTGAAATGGCAGGAAAAGCCTTTGCGTACTTTGTTTCATATCACCAGTTATTCTTTGTTTGATAAGAATCAGAAGGAAGTAACCCGAGGTAATAACTATTTTACCAGCATGAATTTGGAAAGTAAAGATAAGTTGAGTAAGGATAGTCGGAAAAGTTCTTCAAAGATAGTTTCCACTATTGTAAAAAGCTTGTCAAAGTGATGTCGTTATTCAGAAAATTATAAGAACAGGTGGGGCTGAAGTTCAAGACTTCAGTCCCCCTTTTCTATTTTCTTTTCAGATATTCGTACCCTATCCGGCAATACAGGCATTTTTTCTTATCGCAATATTCTTTCTTTAATTGTATCAAGGCTTGGCTGTCGGCGGCATTGGAAGCTTTCATTCCGCATTGTTCCCACATGCGGGTGATATAATTGTTCTCCGCTTTCAATTCTTCCAGAAAACTGCCGGCACGTGCACAAAGTACAGGATTTCCTTTATGCAGTCCGTAAGCATAGAGAAATGTCACTACCGTGTTGATAATGAGTAAATCCAGTGAGGTGTTACTTAGAGTCTTCGGACGGGAAGGGGAAGAACCGCCAAATGTATAATGAGTGAGCCAGTATTCTGAAGTTCCTCCTTTCAGAATATCTCTGACACCTTGTAGTGTCTCCGTTTCCATGATGCGAGAGAGTAGTCCGTAGGCACGATGATAAAGACATGCCAACTGTGCAATCCGTATATGTGGAAAATTAGTAGGACGTAGCCGGAGAAAACGCCATAGGGAAGTATTCATCGGGATAAGTTCGAATTTGTGCTGTAGATAGATGTATTCTTTTTTTAGCCGGAGATAGTATCCGTCTCCATCAGAATCTTCCAGAATGCCGGCTTGTCCAAAGAAGATGGCTTCTATCTGGAAAAGGTCGTTCCGATGTTTGTCTACCGCCCGGAAGGGAAGCTGATGAGCCCAGGTTTCGAAAGCGTCTCCGTTCAGCCCGAAACCGAAATTACGTGCCAGTGTGATAAAAAAAGCGTCTTCCCAATTGCCTTGACAACGTTTTAACCGTTCGTTCAATAAGGTCGCTTTTTGCTCGAATCTTTCCATCTGTAAGGCGGACATCCATGAGTGGGCGGTGAAAGGGGAGAGCGAAGGAATGATGCGGTAACAAGGAGGGTAGCTGGCTGTTTCCAACAGTTCCTTGTAGTTGGTGCGGACCGCTTCCGGGCAGATGAGTTGTATTTGGGGGATTCTTTCTCCATTGCTCCTGCTGATTTCCATATCTATTTCGGAGGCTATATGCAGAATGACAGAGTTGTAACCGGCATCTGCATGATGTCCGTGTTTGAACCAGTCTGAAGATCTTTCATGTATCTCGATATTACCTATCCAAAGTACACCGTCCAGCTTGAGCTTGGCATTAAAAAAACCGGGACCGGCGTCGGTATTCGCCAGTCCCGTATCTATAACTTCCACTTGTTGGCCGGTTGTTGTTTTCAGTTCTTTGAGAGAAAATATTTTATGTTTCCATACATAGTGTAATAGTTGTTCCATGTTAATGAGGTGTAAATGTTTGGCAAATGTAATGGTTTACAACGAAAAACGCTATCTTTGTGGCTGAAATAACATTCGTAATTATGAAAATAGCATTAATAGGATATGGAAAGATGGGCAAAGAGATTGAAAAGGTTGCAGTTGCCCGCGGACATGAGATTGTGAGTATTATAGATGTTGATAATCAAGATGATTTTAATTCGGAAGCATTTAAATCAGCAGATGTGGCTATTGAGTTTACTAACCCGATGGTGGCATATGACAACTATATGAAAACTTTTGCTGCCGGTGTCAAATTGGTATCGGGCAGTACCGGATGGATGGACAAACATGGTGATGAGGTGAAAGAATTATGCACGAAAGGTGGAAAAACCTTGTTCTGGTCGTCTAACTTCAGTCTGGGGGTCGCTATTTTCTCTGCTGTAAATAAATACTTGGCAAAAATAATGAATAACTTTCCCGCTTACGAGGTTTCTATGACCGAAACTCATCATATTCATAAACTGGATGCGCCCAGCGGAACAGCCATCACGCTGGCCGAAGGGATTCTGGAAAATATGAACCGCAAGAGTAAATGGGTGAAAGGGACCATGGTGGCATCGGATGGAACCGTGTCGGGAACATCGGAATGTGCCGAGAATGAGTTTCCTGTAAATTCCATCCGTGAAGGGGAGGTGTTTGGTATTCATACTATCCGCTATGACTCTGAGGCGGATAGCATCTCAATTACCCATGATGCCAAGAATCGGAAGGGGTTTGCCTTGGGAGCTGTTTTGGCGGCGGAATATACATCCAGGCATGAAGGATTATTAGGAATGAGTGATTTATTTCAGTTTTAAGATATGATAAAAGCAACACGTACACAGTGGATTAAGTTTGCCGTTGTTCTGGCGCTTTACCTGATATTTCTTGTTTGGTTGAGAAGCTGGCTGGGATTGGTGGTTGTACCGTTTATCTTCGATGCGTATATCACAAAGAAGATTCCATGGACTTGGTGGAGAAAGTCCAAGAACCGTCATGTAGTGACCGTCATGGGATGGGTGGATGCTATTGTATTCGCACTGGTGGCAGTATACTTTGTCAACCTCTATTTCTTCCAGAACTATGTGATTCCTTCTTCCTCGCTGGAAAAATCATTGCTGACGGGTGATTATCTGTTTGTGAGCAAAATGAGTTATGGGCCCCGTGTGCCCCAGACTCCGCTGCACATGCCGTTGGCGCAACACACATTGCCGTTTTTTAATTGTAAATCATACCTTGAGCATCCACAATGGGATTATAAACGGGTGAAAGGTTTGGGGGACGTACAGTTGAATGATATCGTTGTCTTTAACTTTCCGGCCGGAGATACAGTTGCCACTGGTGTGCCTAATGATGATGTTTATCGTCTGAGTTATGGAGCAGGCAAGGAGCTGGCAAAACCGGTGGATTTGGCTTCCATGACTCCGGAGCAGCAACGGGTGGTCTATGATTATTATTATCAGTTGGGACGGGAGTATCTGAAAGAGAATCCACAGAATTTCGGTGAGATAATAAGCCGTCCGGTAGACCGCCGTGAGAACTATGTGAAGCGATGTGTGGGTTTGCCCGGACAAACGTTGGAGATAAAGGATCGTATTATTTATTTGGATGGTAAAGCTAATAAAGAGCCTGATAATGTGCAGTATCGTTATCTGGTGAAAACCAAGCGTCCTATTCCCGATGACCTGGCTCATGAACTGGGTATCAGCAAGGAGGATATGATGATGTATTATACGGATGCTTCTGTTTATAATATGCCTCTGACAGAAAAAGCGAAAGCAGGTTTGTTGGCGCGTAAGGATATTGTTGTCAGCATTGAGAATACACCGGCTGATGATGCGGGAGGCTTATACCCGCTGAATATGTATAAGAACTGGACTACGGATAACTACGGACCTGTATGGATTCCCAAAAAGGGAGAGACGGTGAAACTCACGCTAGAGAATCTTCCTGTTTATGAGCGCCCTATTCATGCTTACGAGGGTAATGAACTGGCAGTGAAAGATGGAAAGATTTATATTAACGGCAAGGAAACCGATGAGTATACTTTCAAGATGGATTATTACTGGATGATGGGAGATAACCGTCATAATTCGGCTGACTCCCGTTTTTGGGGATTTGTTCCCGAAGATCATGTGGTGGGAAAACCCATCTTTATCTGGTTGTCATTGGATAATGACCGTGGCTGGCTGGCTGGAAAAATACGTTGGAACCGATTGTTTACCTTTGTAGATAATATTAAATAAGTTGCGCATACCCTGTATTCCTGTATGGATAAAAGCAATGCTTACTGCTGTCATTCTGGTACTGTTGGTAAAGACATTTGCTTTCACCTCCTGCACCATTCCCTCTACCGGTATGGAGAATAGCCTTTATCAAGGGGAAAGGGTTCTGGTGAATAAGTGGAGTTATGGGTTTCGTGTGCCTTTTTCTATCTGGCGATGGTTGGGAAAAACTGCCGGGAAGGGGGATATTGTGTTGTTCAACAACCCTAATCCACGGTTTCCTCAAACGTCGGTGGGCAACCGGGAGGTGTTTATAAGCCGTGTGGTAGGAATACCCGGAGATACGTTGATGTTGAATGATGAACTGTGGGTGACTGACGAACAAGTGTTGAGCCCGGATAGTAAATCTTTGTATGTCTATTCTCATACGGAAGAAGAAACGATGCAGGCTGCCATGCAGCAAGTGAACATTCAGGGAAACAGGTTAGTGGGATATGCCGAGGGGAAGTACATACGTACCTTCAGTCATTATGAATATTACCTGTTAAAACAAAAACTGGCAGGAAAAGTGGATTTGATTCCTCTCTATCATAAAGATATAAGCAAGAGCCATCCCTTTGTGATCCCGGAAAAAGGGAAACCTGTCAAGGTATATCCTTGGAATGTGACCTTGTTGTGTAATACTATTGTTCGCCATGAAGGAAGAGTGGCTTCTGTCAGGGGAGATACCCTGTATGTAGGGGGAAAACCTGTAGAAGCCTATACATTTAATAAAAATTATTACTGGATGGCATCCAATAATCCGGTGAATTTGTGTGATTCACGTTTATTTGGTTTGGTGCCCGATGACCATTTGATCGGTAAAGCTTGGCGCATTTGGTTTTCATCCAGAAAAGGGCGCATTTTTCAACGAGTGCAATAATGGAGAATACGATATATTTAAGTTCGGCCTATCTGGCCCCGGTGGAATATTATACAAAACTGTTCGCCTGTGAGAAGGCCTATGTGGAACAGTATGACAATTATGTGAAACAGACTTATCGCAACCGTTGTGTCATTGCGGCAGCCGATGGTCCGCTGGCGCTGACTATCCCTACAGAAAAAAGCGGTACACCTAAATGCCTGATGAAGGATGTCCGCATTTCGGATCATGGCAATTGGCGTCATATACATTGGAATGCTTTGGTGGCTGCATATAGAAATAGTCCTTTCTTTGAGTACTATGCTGATGATTTCCACGTCTTTTATGAAAAGAAATATGCCTTCTTGTGGGATTATAATCAGGAAATTTGTTCTTTAGTATGCGATTTGATCGATATTCATCCCCGTATGGAAGGAACAACGGAATATTGCATGGAATTTGTTCCGGGCGAGGTTGATTTTCGTGAGATTATTCATCCGAAGCGTGACTGGCGTGAAGCGGATGCTGACTTTTGCCCTAAACCTTACTATCAAGTTTTTGATGCCAAATACGGTTTTCTGCCGAATTTGAGTATCGCCGATCTTTTGTTTAATATGGGGCCGGAGAGCCTGATTGTTTTGCGAGATAGTGTTAAAGGTATAAACCATAAAGAATAATATCATGAATAATTTGTTTAGTGTAAAAGACCAGGTGGTGGTAATCACCGGTGGAACAGGGGTTTTGGGAAAGGCTATTGCCGCCCATTTGGCAGAAGAAGGTGCCAAGGTTGTTATATTAGGCCGTAAGGCAGAAGTAGGAAATGCCATTGTAAACGAAATCAAGGCCAAAGGCGGGGAAGCCATGTTTCTTGTAACCAATGTGTTGGATGAGGCTATATTGGAGCAGAATCTGAAGGATATTCTCGCAGCATATGGTCGTGTAGATGCATTGCTGAATGCAGCAGGAGGTAATATGCCGGGTGCTACGATTGCTCCTACAGGAAATTTCTTTGATTTGAAGGTCGATGAGTTTCAAAAAGTGCTTAATCTGAATCTTACCGGAACAGTTCTGCCTACACAGGTATTTTTGAAGCCGATGGTGGAGCAGAAGAAAGGGGCTATTGTGAATTTCTCTTCTATGGCGGCATTCCGTCCGATGACTCGTGTATGTGGTTATGCGGCTGCAAAAGCGGGAATCTCTAATTTCACTGCGTTCATGGCCAATGAAGTGGCTACGAAATTTGGTGAAGGCATCCGCGTGAATGCCATTGCTCCGGGATTCTTCCTGACCGAACAGAACCGTACTTTGTTGACAAACGAAGATGGTACATATACTCAGCGTGGTAATGATGTGATTCGCCAGACTCCGTTCAAACGTTTCGGTAAAGCAGAGGAACTGTGTGGAACCATCCAGTATCTCATCAGCGATGCCAGCAGCTTTGTAACCGGTACAGTAGCCGTAGTAGATGGTGGTTTCAATGCATTTGCCATGTAACAAGTCTTTAGTTTTTAATTCTCAATTTTTTTATTTGATATGATTTTATGTGAGCAAACATGGCGCTGGTACGGACCGAATGATCCCGTATCATTGTGGGATATCAAACAAGCCGGAGCAACCGGTATTGTCAATGCCTTACATCATATTCCCAACGGTGAAGTATGGACAGTAGAGGAAATAATGAAGCGCAAGAAATTGATTGAAGAAGCAGGATTAACTTGGAGTGTCGTAGAGTCCGTGCCCGTACACGAACATATTAAGACACAGACAGGAGACTATCTGAGATATATCGAGAACTATAAACAGAGTTTGCGCAATCTGGCAGCATGTGGTATCTATATTGTGACTTATAACTTCATGCCTGTACTGGATTGGACCCGTACGGACCTGGCATATACGTTGCCCGATGGTTCCAAGGCATTGCGTTTTGAGCGGGCTGCTTTTGTAGCGTTCGATCTGTTCATCTTGAAACGTCCGGGAGCCGAAAAGGAATACTCGGCCGAAGAGATAGAAAAGGCAAAAGCGCGTCTGGCACAAATGGATGAGGAAGAAATTCATCGTCTGACACGAAATATGATTGCAGGATTGCCCGGTTCGGAGGAAAGTTTTACATTGGAGCAATTCCAAAAAGAACTGGACCGTTACAAGGATATTGATGCGGACAAGCTCCGCAATAATTTGATTTTCTTCTTGAAAGAAATTTGTCCGGTAGCCGATGAAATGGGAGTAAAGCTGGTTATTCATCCGGATGATCCGCCTATGTCTATTCTGGGCTTGCCGCGCATTATGAGTACGGAAGCGGATTTCAAGCTGTTGGTGGAAGCTGTACCTAATCCGTCAAACGGACTTTGTCTGTGCTGTGGTTCATTTGGCGTATCTGCACAGAATGATTTGCCGGGTATCATGGAACGTTGGGGAGACCGTATCAATTTTGTTCATTTGCGCAGTACCCAACGTGATGCTGAAGGGAACTTTTATGAGGCGAATCATCTGGAGGGTGATGTGGACATGTATCATGTAGTTAAGAACTTGTTGAAAGTGCAGCAACGTCGTGGAATATCTATTCCTATGCGTCCGGATCATGGCCATCAGATGATAGATGATTTGAACAAGAAAACAAATCCGGGTTATTCTTGTTTGGGACGTATGCGTGGCCTTGCCGAGCTTCGTGGCTTAGAAAAAGGAATAGCGATGAGTATGGAAACAAAATAATCTTTTTTTTAACATATAGAAAGAAGGCCTGAATGTCTTCCGGTGATGAGGTATATCCGGAAGTATTCAGGTCTTCTTTTTGTCTAAGAGGTAGATAATGAGGACTATTCTAGACAAATATAGAGATTAATTAGACAAATAAAGAGGTGCAGGCAAGGGGAGGAGGTTTATATTTGCAACAGATTTAATCTAATTAACCCTTAAATTCTTTTATTATGAATAAAAAAACAAAACTGCTTTCAATCCTTGGATTGGTGACAGCTATCCTGTTTTTGTTCTCATCGGAGGTGTTGGCCCAATCCTTATCTATCAGTGGTAAGGTAATTGACAAAAACAGTCAGGAGCCTGTAATTGGGGCCAGTGTTTTAATTGAAGGAACCTCAAACGGTACAATAACCGATTTGGATGGTAACTTTATGCTTTCTAATGTTCCTTCCAAAGGAAGTTTAGTTGTGTCTTACATTGGTTATGCTACACAAACTCTTCCTATTAATGGGAGGACTAGTTTCAGTGTTGTATTGGCTGAGGATACCGAAACGTTGGATGAAGTTGTTGTAATAGGTTATGGCGTACAGAAAAAAGTGAATCTTACCGGATCTGTGTCTTCAGTGAAAGGAGATGCATTGGAACGTCGTCCGGTAGCTGATGCCACACAGAGTTTGCAAGGGATGGTTCCGGGGTTGTTGGTGAGCAACTCAAATACGGGCCGTCCGGGAGCTAGTGGTACATTGACTTTGCGCGGACAAGGCAATCTGGATAATAATGCGAATCCTTATATTTTGGTTGATGGAGTGGAAATGAGTCTCTCGGACGTGAATCCGAATGATATTGAAAGTATTTCTGTATTGAAAGATGCTGCTGCTTGTGCCATTTATGGTGCACGTGCGGCGTATGGTGTCATTTTGGTCACTACCAAGAAAGGTGAGGAAGGTAAAATGCGTGTAAATTACCAAGGAAACGTAGGTTGGAGTACGCCGACTGTATTGCCTGATATGGTTGATTCCTATGAATTTGCTCAGTATTGGAATGCCGGATGTATTAATGCAGGTTCTCCTCGTTTGTATAGTGAGGAAAAAATGGGTTTATTACAGCAATATATTAAAGATCCCAGTAGTGTGGATCCTTGGTTCGAGCTTCCTAAAAATTCTAATATGAACCCGGCATTCGAAAATTCAGAATTAGGAGTAGGAAATACTAATTATTTCGATTTGCATTATAAGGATTGGGCATTCAAGCAAAATCATAATCTTAGCTTGAGTGGGGGTGGCAAAAAAGCACAATATTATATTTCTGGTGGTTATTATTCGGAAGATGGTATTCTCCGTTATGCCGATATGGATTTCAGCCGTTATAATTTTGCCGCTAATATTTCTTCTCAGATTACCGATTGGATGAAGGTAAAAGTAAATACGAAGTTTATGCATTCCGATGAGGATACTCCTTTTGGTGACGGAGGGCTTAGTGAAGGCTTTTATCATTCATTAGCACGTTTCCGTCCTACAGTTGCTCCTATTGATCCGAATGGGCATTTTACAGAACTGACTATGATTCCTTATTTGCAGAGTGGTACGTATACAAATACTCAACGTGACCGTTTTAGTTTAACGGCAGGTTTAGATATCCAACCTGTGAAAAACTGGTTTATCTTTTTTGATTATACATATAAATTGATGGATTTGGAATATGAGGCATTGAACGTGAGCCCGTTAATTTATGGGGCTGACGGGGTGAGTACTTCGAAAGGTGTGCGTGATGAGTTGGGTGTATCACCCGATGGCAAGTTTACCCGTTATTATGCGCATACTCGCTACCAATCTATAAATTTATATTCGAATTATCTCTTTACTTTGGGAGACAAGCATAATTTTACCGTAATGGCAGGTTATCAGGAAGAAAATAATGACTATAGTTATATGAAGAACTCGATTACCGGACTTTATTCAACTTCAAATCCTAATGTAGGTATGGGAACCGGTGATAAGACGGTAGTCGATACTCGTAATGGTTGGGCAACCCGTGGCTTTTTCGGACGTGTGAATTATGATTATGACGGACGTTATCTTCTTGAATTGAATGGACGATATGATGGATCGTCACGTTTTGCCAAAGGTAATCGTTGGGGCTTCTTTCCATCTGCATCTTTAGGATGGAATATTACCCGGGAACAGTTTATGATGCCAATAGCCGATGTAGTTTCCAACTTGAAACTTCGTGCTTCTTACGGATTACTGGGTAATCAGGCGGGTGCGGCCCTTTATACTTTTGCCGCTACTATGGATTTGAATGATAAATTGGGAAATTATATATTCTCTGATGGACGCCACATCTTTACTAAGGCCCCTGCCGTAGTCAACCCGAATACGACTTGGGAAAAAGTGGAGAGTAAGAATATAGGTTTGGATTTCGGTTTCTTTGGTAATTCGTTGACCGGTTCTTTTGATGTTTTTCAACGTGATACGAAGGATATGTTAGGACCTACGGTGGATTTCCCGGATTTCTTTGGTGCAGACGCTCCTAAAACCAATAATGCCCGTATGCGTAACCGTGGTTGGGAATTGGTGCTGAGTTATCGTGGAAAAATTGGAAAGGATATTGACTATAGCATAGGCGGTTCTCTTTCGGATGCTACTGCTGAAGTAACTGAATATGAAGGGACTAGAACAAATCCTAAAGATAATTGGTATAAAGGAAAGAAAGCTGGTGAAATTTGGGGATATCGGGCGGACGGACTGATCCAGACTCAGGCAGAGGCGGATGAGTATAATAATACCTATGATTTGTCTTTTATAAGCGGTAAACCTTGGACGCCGGGAGATGTAAAATATCGTGACCTGAATGGGGATAAGAAAATCAATAATGGGCTTAATACCTTGGATGATATGGGTGATATGACAGTAATCGGTAATACCACTCCTCGTTATCAATATACCATTAACGGTTCAATTAGCTGGAAAGGTGTAACCGTAAGCGCTATGTTCCAAGGGGTCGCTAAGCGGGACTGGGATCCTGGTACGGGAGCTTATTTTTGGGGAAGCGGACCTTATGCGCAGGTGACGGTGTTTAAAGAGCATTTGGATTATTGGAGTGAGACAAATACAGGGGCTTATTATCCAAAACCTTATATTCATACAGCAGGAGGAGTGGTTCCTTTCCGTAATAAGACAATGACGCTTAGTGACCGTTATCTCCAGAGTGGTGCTTATTGTCGTCTGAAAAATCTGACAGTGAGTTATGATATCCCTGCCGTATGGACAAAAAAGGTAGGTTTACAGAAAGTGCAGGTGTTTTTCTCTGGTGAGAATTTGTTGACTTTTACCACTTTGAAAGGAATGTTTGACCCGGAAGCTATCTTTACCAAGAATGATTACACGGCTGAAGGTGGAAAGAACTATCCTATGAACAAGGTGATATCTTTTGGTCTAGTTGTTAACTTATAATTTGATGAATATTATGAAGAAAAGAAATATATTTTTGGGTCTGGTTTTGATGTTAGGTCTTACCGGTTGCTATGATTTGGATAAGATGCCTGAAGGGGTATTGTCTACGACGATTCCTTTTGCAAGTACGGGGGAAATGAGAAATTATCTGGATCAATTCTATCAGACAGGTAATTATAAATATGACTATGTCAGCTTTGGTGATGGAATGCGTGCGCAAGGTTTTGATGCCGGTGGTGGACAATATATTGCCGGGGCAGATACACATAGTGATAATATGGCTTCCAGTTCGGTTAGTACCCGTTTGGCAGGTGAAACGACATTGAGTAGTGCGGTCAAACTGCAAAATTATACAGCTATCCGTAATTTAAATTTTATGCTGTGTAATTTAGATAATTGTGTGGAAAAAGGATCTGCTGATTATAATCAGTATGTGGGTGAGGCTTATTATTTCCGCGCATGGTATTATTATCAGATGTTTATCAGCTATGGGCGCCTGACGTGGGTGAACACTCCGCTTGATCCTAATATGGAAGAAATGAAATTGCCTCGTGCTAACCGCACGATTATTGCCGACAGTATTTTGGCTGATCTGGATAAAGCGGTGATGTATCTCAATACTCAGAACAATAGTGCTACCATGCGGATTCATAAAGATGTGGCGCGTGCTTTGAAAAGTGAAGTGGCCTTGTTTGAAGGAACTTGGGAAAAATACCATAAAGCGAAAAATGATAAGTTTTTTGATTCTACGGTGACCGATGAAAAAATTCGCGATTATTTTAATCAGGCTGTTGCAGCTGCAAAAGAAGTGATGGATCGTGGCGTATGGGCCATTTATAATACTGGTAACAAATTGGATGATTATCGTCAGATGTTTCAGACTACAGATTTATCGGGTAATCCGGAAGTACTTTGGTATAAACAGTATGATGGAGATCAGATTGGTAATAATGTAAACCGTTACTTAAATCAAGGAGGAGGGAGTGTAGGTGTTACGGCTTCATTAGTGGATGATTATCTGACAATTGATGGTAAACCGTTTGTTGGTGATGAGCGGATTGAAGCGAAAAAGGTGTTCGGGAATGAATTGCAGCCGACTTTGCGTGATCCGCGTTTGTCACAGACTGTTTGTATGCCGGGGCAGCAATTACGTCCGGATGACAAGGCTCCTTATTATGTTGTACCGCCATTGATTGGTACTTCATCCTATAATCAGAATATGACTGGTTATTCTTTATTAAAACATGTGCAAATTGATTATACGGGCAGTCTGGATGCCGAGTTCAAGGGAGCCACACCGGCTATTCAGTTCCGTTATGCAGATATCCTGCTGAATTATGCAGAAGCTCTGGCTGAACTGGATGGTGTGGGGAATGCGCAGAAAATTATTGATGCCTTGCAACCTTTACGTGACCGTGTAGGTATGCCTCCGGTGGATTTTGACAGGGAGTATAATCAGGAAGCTGATTATGGTTTCCGCAATCTTGATAAGTATATTCAGGCTGTACGTCGTGAACGCCGGGTTGAAAAAGCCTGTGAAGGACGCCGTCAGGAAGATATCATGCGCTGGGCTGCTGCGGACGAATTAATAGTGGGCAAATGGCCGAAAGGTGCGCTCTTTGTGGGAAGTAATCTTGAGAACCATCCTGTATATGGTGATAAGTTAATTTATGATCAAGCTTCGGGAAATAATCTTTTCCTGACAGGCAAGCCCGGGGATCCGTTGCGCTATATTATACCTACGAATCCCGCAGGATATGAATCGGGTTGGAAATTTAATGTCAACCGTGACTATCTGTTACCCATTCAGACACGTATGTTAGGAGATTTGACCGGTGGTATGTGGGAACAAAATCCTGGATGGTAGGAATTATGTTAATAAAAAAAGATATGAGTAGAGTAACACCTGTGTTATTATATTCTTTGACGGGAGCAGTGGTGTTGTCATCGCTGTCTTCCTGCAAAGAAAAGAAATCTGAAGAGGTAAAAAAAACGATGAATGTAGTCTATATCATGTGTGACGACCATTCTTATCAGACGATCAGTGCCTATGACCAACGTTATATGCAGACGCCCAATATTGACCGGATAGCCAGTGAGGGTGTCCGTTTCACAAACAGCTTTGTAGCAAACTCTCTGAGTGGTCCCAGCCGTGCCTGCATGCTGACCGGTAAACATAGTCATGCCAATGGATTTACGGATAATACCACCACATTTGACGGTAGTCAGCAGACTTTTCCGAAATTGCTTCAGGCTAATGGCTATCAGACTGCTATGATCGGTAAATGGCATCTGGTATCTGAACCTACAGGATTCGATTATTGGGACATCCTGATAGGACAAGGAGATTATTATAATCCGAAATTTATTAAAAATGGTGAACGGGTACAACGGGAAGGTTATGCTACCAATATTGTGACAGATTTAGCAATAAATTGGATGGACAGTATCCGGGACAAGAGTAAACCATTCTGTCTTTTTATTCATCATAAGGCTCCTCATCGTACCTGGATGCCCGATCTTTGTGATCTTGACTTGTATGATGATGTGATTTATCCGATGCCCGAAAACTTCTATGATAAATATGAAGGTAGAATTCCTGCATCCAAGCAGGAAATGAGTATTATAAAGGATATGGATTTGGTGTATGACCTGAAAATGGCGGATAAGGAGAATGAGATCCATACCACGACAGGACTGGAAGAAGCGGGCAGAAATATGTATAATGCTCTGAACCCGGAACAGAAGGCTGCTTGGGATAAGCACTATGATCCTATCATTGCCAGATTCAAAAAGGATAAACTGACGGGTAAAGCCTTGGCGGAATGGAAATATCAGCAATATATGCATGATTATATGCGAGTTATTCATTCTGTAGACCGTAATGTGGGGCGTGTCTTGAAATATCTGGAAGAAAATGGATTGATGGGGAATACGATGATTGTCTATACTTCCGATCAGGGCTTCTATATGGGGGAACATGGTTGGTTTGACAAACGTTTTATGTATGAAGAATCTTTCCGTACTCCTCTGATGGTCCGTTTGCCGGGTGGAAAGAAAGGTGATATTGATGAAATGGTACAGAATATTGATTATGGCCCTACTATATTGGACCTTGCAGGAGTGAAGGTGCCATCGGATATGCACGGAGTTTCTTTCCTGCCTTTACTGAAAGGAGAGAAAGTTTCCGATTGGCGTAAGTCATTGTATTATCATTTTTATGAATACCCGGCTGAACATGCTGTCCGCCGTCATTATGGTGTACGTACAGATCGTTATAAATTGATGCATTTTTATAATGACATAGACTGTTGGGAACTATATGATTTACAGGAAGATCGTATGGAAATGCATAATATCTACGGACAACCCGGAACGGAAAAATTAACAAAAGAACTGAAAGACGAATTGTTGCGTCTTCAAGTGCAGTATGATGATCCTATCCGGAATATATACAAAGACTGACAACCTAATCTAACCTAAATTTAACATAGTATGGAGTATTCCCGATTCTTCTATTTGCAAGAAGGTCGGGAATCTTTTTTCCTATAATCAGACGGACTCATTCCCACTATATTCTTAAATACAGTACTGAAATTACGTGAGTGTTTGAATCCTGTCTGTTCTGCCACTTCGCCAATGGATAATGTGGTCGTGTCTAATAATTTACGTGCATATTCCAGACGGCATTTAATGATGTATTCGCTGATGCCCATATCCATCATCCCTTTAGTCTTATTGTAGAGTGATGCACGGCTCATTCCCATTTGTTGTGCTATGAAATTAACGTCCATATTTACATTGCTGATATTTTCATTGATAATGCGGTTAAATTGGATCATTAGCTGTTCATTGATATAATTCAGGTTCTCCTGTTTTTGTATAGGGATATCTATGGTGGCATAGTGATTTTTCATGAAGTTGTGATTATGCATGATATTCTGTATCTGAATAAACAGCATATCCATATCGAACGGTTTGGTAATATAGGCTTCTGCGCCCATTTTGTATCCTTCTTCCATACTGGTGTCATCAACGCAGGAGGTAAGTAAGATTACGGGCATGTAGTTTAAATCAGGCTTTTGTTTAATATAGCGACATAGTTCGAAGCCGTTCATGCGAGGCATTTTTATGTCACTTAATACAATTTGGGGACGTCGTGACGTGAGGATAGGGAGTGCTTCCATACCATCATGGGCTTCATATACTTCTTCAAACAGAACTTGTAGATTACAAATCAGGTAATTACATAAGTCACGATCATCTTCCACTATTAAAATAGAATGGAATTTCTCTATGCTGTCTTGTTGAGGTTGTTTGCGATCTATGTCGGCTGATAGATGTAATGCGTCATTCAAATAGGTTTGAGGTGTGGATTGAATGTCGGCGGCTTCCTGTCTATACGGTAAGGTGAAAAAGAAGGTCGCTCCTTTGGTTTCATTATTTTGTGCTCCGATAATGCCTCCATGCATTTCGACCAGTTGTTTGGCATATGACAAGCCGATTCCTGAACCTTGCAGGCTATGTTTGCCTTGATAGAAACGGGTGAATAAGTTGGCGATGTCCTCTTTTTGAAGTCCTGTTCCTTCGTCCTTTACAGTTATCCGGATGCGGCTCCCGTTGCCTTCCAGATAAGTGGAAACTGTAACGGTAGAGTTTTCTTCGCTGAATTTATAGGCATTTGTCAAGAGGTTATTTATAATGATTTCGCATTGGCTATGGTCGAAATACATACTATCTATAGCAGTATCGGGAGCAAATATCAACGAAATGTTACGTAATGAAAGTTCATCCTTGAAATCATTCAGGATACTTTGCAGCCATTCATTAAAAGGCGCGGGAGACATGCGCAGGATATTCTTCTCCACCTCCATTTTGCGCATGTTCAGAATCATGTCAATGATATTTTTCATTTGGCGTGCCTGTTTGAATGCACCATATAGCTTGCTACGGAGTTCGTATGGGATTTGCTTGCTGTTTGTGAGTTGTTTCAGCGGTGTATAGATTAAGGTTAAAGGAGTGCGTAGTTCATGGTTGATATTGATTAACGCTTTTACCTTTTCCTTATAGATGGTACGTTCTTGTTCCTTGTATTTTCGTTTCAGATGTTGGTCGTGGGCTCGTATGGCATAGATAATGGAAAGAATAATGATGACTGCACATATTAGGATGAACCAAGACTGCTGCCACCACGGAGGAAGAACGGTAAATTTCAGTAACGTGAATTCAGAACTCCAATTCCCATCGTTTTGGGTACATTGAACAGTTATGCTGTAATTACCCGGAGAGATGGTGTGCAAAATAAGATGAGGACGGGATGTTTCCGTGTATTCTTTATTTAACCCTTTTATGCGGAACCGATATATACGCTTGTGAAAAACATTTTCTCCTTCTAGTTGTGTATGTATTTGTAGAGAGGAGAAATTGTAAGGAATTTCCATCGTTGATTGGGAATTGAAGGGGACTATAGTACCGTTTAAAGATACTTCCTGTAATTCAAGAGTGATGGGCGGAGGAATGGAGGCAGATTTTAGGGCTTTGTTTATTCGTACCAATCCTTCAGAACCACCCATGTATATATTGCCGTCACTAGCCACCAATACAGGTTTGGCCAAGAAATCATTAGGTAATACTCCATCCATTTCATTGTAGATTACAAAATGATTTTTTTGTGGATTATAAGCGTATATGATCCCTAATGATCCCATCCATACGATTCCTTCATGATCGATGACTAAAGAAGTGATTACGTCGTTTCCATCGGGTAACTTTAAGGGCTCTTTACGGTTTGAGGGCAGGTAAATTCGGGTAATTCCGTTAGGTCCTGCTATCCATAGAGTCCCTAAAGTGTCAATGCTTGCAGCTAATATTTGGTTGTTCTTCTCATAAGCTATGGTTTCGTATTCATTCTTTTCTTTATTGTACTGGAATACGTTGCTTCGGTCGTGAAAAAAAGGATAAGTACGGTATTTTCCCATGTAAACCCAGGAATATTGCAATTGTTGATTACTGGGAAAAATGGGAATCAATTGTTGACTACCGGGTATATATCGATAAAAAGCATTGCCATATAGTTCGATTTCGTTTTGATCATTAACTCGTATATTGGTGGGTGCACTGGAGCTTGCCAGCTTTGTTTCTGCATCTTTGTCCGGAAGAGAGAAACGTTGGTAGCTTCCAGTCTTTTTATTGAAACGAAAAATTCCTTTTGAGAAACTGGACGCTAGCAGTTCGGTTTCGGATAAAGGACAAATAGATACTATCTTTTCTCCCAATGTTTGCGGATAGTGGGTAAAATGTTCCGTTTGCGGGTCAAAGCAGTTGATGCCGCCTCCATCTGTACCAATCCAGATTCGTCCGTCTTTGTCTTCCCATAAACATAAGGGGCATTTGTCGGATAAACCTGAGGCTGGGTTTTGTGCAGCTTTGGTATAGGTGGTGATAAAGCCTTTTTCTGCTCCTAATACTCCTTCCCGGACCATACCTATCCACATGTGGTTGTTGCTATGGCATAGGCATGTTACTGAATTGGCTGGGAATTGTCGGTTTTCCTTGTTTGATAAGATTTGAATATCACGAGTGTCCGGATAGATGATATTCACTCCGCCTCCGTCTGTTGCCAGCCAAATGGTTTTATTCCATTCTGTTATATCAAGAACGATATCGTTGCTCAAGTTTGAATTACGGGTATTATAGGAGGTCAGCAGTTGTCCGTCCTGATTATAACATTTTACTCCTTGCCCATAGAAGGAAACCCAGTAATGTCCGGAAGAATCCTTATATAGATCGTATGCATTGGATGATTCACCGAATGGAGAATCGGTTATTTCTCCTGTATGTTTATTTAATAACTTTATTTTCCATGCATTGTTTATTATCAAGTAATGAGTGGAATCGAAAGGCTCCATCTTGATAATACGGATTCCTGTTGTTTTTAAAGGGATTGCTTTGGAATGTTTTAATTCTTTTTCATATACAAGTAATGTGTCGGTTACAGGTATCAACAGTTTGCTTCCTTCTGTTGCTATAATGGAAGTCTTTACCGGTTTATTATGCCGCAGAAAGATTTGCAGGGAGTCTTTCTCATATTCATAATAACTGATTCCTTGTGAGGTGACCGCCCATATCCGCTCTTCATTATCTCCGAAAATATCGTTGATGTAGTGGCTGTTTTTACGTAATAAGTCCGGTAGATTATATTTCTTGATTTTTTCTCCATTGAAACGATATATTCCCTGAGTGGTTCCGACCCATAATGAACCGTTTTTGTCATCGTATAGGGATGTTATAGAGGTTGGAAGCCCTTCTTTAATAGAAAGTTGTTTAAAATGATAATAAGGACGGTTGATGGAATAAGTCTTTATGATAAAACAACATAGAGCCAGGATTACATAGACGGTTTTTCTCATTCAGATAAGGTCTTAAAACAAATATTTGTACAAATATAAGAAATAGGTTTTGAAATTCAAAGCGGTAAAGAGGATATTGATAACCGAGAATAGCTGTGATATTATATGTAATTTGTCATTCTGAACAGATGTAGAAGATAACATAGTGTTCAGAATGACAAAATAGATTGGAGAATGAGGGGGATTTGTCTGACAGGTTTTTTGTCCTTATAATGGGATTTTTTTCAGTTTTTCATTCTCAACCATTATTTTATATTTCTTTCCTTTAGTTGTCTTAAAGGTAAAAGTCCGGTTACCATATCTCAGATTGCAGGGTTCACCGGCTTTGGACAAAATAACGGCCTCTTTTAATTTACCATCCTGCCAGGTAATGTCAATTTCAAAGTTACCTTTGGCACAAAGCCCCTTTACAGAACCTTCTTTCCATGCGTCTGGCAAGGCTGGGAGCAATTGGATGAATCCCATGTGACTTTGCAACAACATTTCTGTGATACCGGCAGTTCCGCCAAAGTTACCGTCAATCTGGAAAGGCGGATGGGTATCCCATAAGTTGTCCAAAGTTCCATTTTTTAGTAAGTTGCCAAATAGTTTGTAGGCGTGGTTGCCGTCTTGCAGACGTGCCCATTGATTCAGTTTCCATCCCATGCTCCAGCCGGTAGCTCCGTCACCGCGGTGTTCTAAAACAACTTTGGCGGCATTGGTTAATTCGGGAGTAGTAATTGGTGAAAGGGTGTGGCCCGGATGCAGTCCGAATAAATGGTTGACGTGACGATGCTCGTCTTTGGGATCGTCTATGTCTGTTGACCATTCCATTAACTGACCATAACGTCCTATTTGATAGGGTACAAGATGTTTCAATACATATTGCCATTGTTTACGGTCTTTGGAATCGACACCCAGTGCTTTGCTGGCATCAATGGCATTGAGTAATATTTCGCGGACTACAGCATGTACAAAAGTGGCTCCTTGGTCTACAGGTCCATGCTCGGGAGAAGTGGAAGGAGCAGCAGTATAGGTTCCTTCCGGTTTATGCCATAAATAGTCTATAGCGAAGTTGGCACTGCTCTTGATAAGATCATAGCCTACTTCTTTCAGGAATTTTTTGTCGCGGGTGTAATCATAGTATTCCCAAATGTGAGTTGCCAGCCAGGGACCTGCCATCGGGTTAAAGTTCCAGGACATATTTTCATCGGTCAAAGGGGAGGTGAATCCGAAAATGTTTCCGGAGATGGAGGCTGTCCATCCACGTGCGCCGAAATAGGCTTGGGCTGTCTTTTCTCCCGGTTTCACCAAGGTACGGATGAAGTCTATCAAAGGCCATACACATTCGTTCAGATTGGTGGAGCAAGCAGGCCAGTAGTTCATCTGGATGTTGATATTATTATGGTAATCTACATGCCATGGGCCATCTACCCCGTTGGCCCACATTCCTTGCAGGTTGGCCGGGAGATTGCCGGGGCGTGAACTGGCAATTAATAAGTATCGCCCGAACTGATAATAGATTTCTTCCAGCCGGTAGTCCGGATTTCCTTTGCGATAGCGTGCTAGACGTTGATAGGTGGGGAGGTCTGTAACGGCAGGATATTGTAAGGTCATGGGAGCACGAGGGTTCAGTTGTAGTTGGACTCTTCCAAACAGTTGGATATAGTCCGTTTTGTGCCGTTCGCATAACTCGTTGTAACTTTTGGCGGCGGCAGCGTCCATCATGGCTAGGGTTGTTTGTTCCGGATCAGGACCGACATACGTCTTGGGGTCTTTGAAGTCTGGATTGAAGTTGAGTTTATAATCGGTATCTGCGGTCAGCAGAAAAATGACTTCATCCGCATTGCGAACAATGAATTTGCCATCAGTCGTGTTCAGGCTTCCTCCTTTGTTTATGGCTTGTATGCGGAGAGCAAATTTCATTTGGTTGTTTTTGAGGCAACCGGTATAGAGTAAACGATTGGGACCGTCTGCTTTGATATCACCTATGGCTTCAGGGTTGCTGCCATAGCTGAATATCAGGTTTTGCATACCGGGACGGTCGGCTGTGAACTTCAGCACCATCACGCTGTCGGGGTAGGAAACAAAGTATTTACGCTCGTAGTTCACTTCATCTTTGCGAAAACTGACTACTGCCATGGCCGAGTCAAGAGACAGGATGCGTTTATAATTGGTCATACCGATCTCACTTAAACCGGTTTCGATGTAAGCTTCTCCTAATGTAGTAAAGGAGCCGAAACGAAAAGGTGTTTCACGGCTTGGCTCATAATCGGCTAGTCCGTTGAAATTTTTGCAGGTAAGTTCTTCTGCTTTTTTCTGGTTGCCGTCTGTAAATGCTTGGCGGATTTCGGGTAATAGGTGTGCTGACTCTTTATTTACGTTCCAATAATAAGCTGCTCCCTTTTCTGTGTTTGGTCCTCCGCGCCATAGTGTCTTTTCGTTTAAAGTGATTCGTTCTGCCGCTATAGATCCCATAACATTGCCTCCCAAACTGCCGTTTCCTATGGGGAGCGAGTTGTTTTCCCACGCTTTGTCTGTTGCAGGAGAATACCAGGAAGCGCGTCCGTCCAAATTATTAGGGGTATCAAACCAGATGCTCAATCCTTTGGTGTAATCTGTACTCTGTGCCTGTAAGGAAGCTGCGAATAGGCTTCCTAAAATGCATAGCTGAAGTTTCTTCATAAATTAATGATATTAGTTAAAGGTATTTCTACAAAAATACAATTAGATTTTTATTTGTGAGAAATGTAATGTTTGAAATTTAGGGTGATTTCCTGTTTTTATAGGTATATCAGGGTTGAAAGATAATTTTCATCGAACATTTCATTGGCGATATCCCACAAATGTTCTGCTGTCAGCATTTCTATCCGTTTGAATACTTCTTCCGGACCTTCAAATTTACCATAGTGTAAGAAAGTTTTTCCCATATCCAATGCATTGTTCTCAAAATTGTCTCCGGCAACCCCTATTTGTCCGATGATTTGTTTTTTTGCAGCATTCAGTTGTGAGGAACTTAGTTTGCTGTCACGCAGTTTTTTCAATTCTTTATGAACTAGTCCGATGCAACGGTCTGCATCTTCCGGATCAGTTCCGAAATAGATGCAGAACACTCCTGTGTCTGTGTATGAGGTCAGATTGGCTTCTACGTTATAGACCAGCCCCCGGCGTTCGCGCAAGGAAACGTTTAGCCGGCTGTTCATACCAGGTCCGCCCAACAGATTGTTAAGCAGGTAAAGTCCGGTTCGTTTTTCATTATATGCATTATATCCCCGGCTGCCTATCATTACATGGGCTTGATGTGTTTCTTTATTCAGTGTCAATGCCTTAGGAATATAGAGAAAAGGTTCTGTCCGTTGGCGTTCAGTAATGGAAAAAGGGATGTCGGCTGTCACTTTCTCTATGGTGCGTATCACTTTTTTAAAGTCTATATTGCCTTGAATGAAAAAGATCATATTGGTAGCTTTGTAAAAACGGGAAGTGAAATTCAAGGCATGTTTGCTTTTGAAACTACGCAATAAGTCCGGTTTTCCCAAAATATTTCTTCCCAAAGGATGATCGGGGAATATCAATTCCTCAAAATCATCAAAAATCAGTTCTGACGGACTGTCTTCATAACTTTGTATTTCATCAATAATCACTTCCACTTCTTTGTCAATCTCATGTTGTGGGAAGGTGCTGTGAAATACAATATCTGCCAGCAGTTCTGCTGCCCGTGAGAAGTGTTCTACCAGGAAAGCACTGTATATCACTGTTTCTTCCTTATTCGTATATGCATTTAAATCTCCGCCTACATTTTCCATGCGGTTCAGGATGTGCCATGCATGTCTTTTTTGTGTTCCTTTAAAGATAAGGTGTTCCACGAAATGGGCCATTCCCTGTTCTTGTTCGTTTTCATCACGGGTTCCGGCATCGACGGCAAAGCCGCAATAGGCTACATTAGACTGATTGGGAGCGTGAATAATGCGCAGCCCGTTAGGCAAGGTGAAAGTATTGTATGACATTGTTTTTTGCTTCAAATAAGTTTCGGTTGGCAAAAATACAACAAAAGTTATTGCCGTTCTTCAAAAAATGCAGATATTTGTATTTACTAACAGAAAACAAGATGATGGATAAAATTGCTATTTTCTGTTCCGCATCCGAGAATATAGAGCCTGTGTTTTTTGAAAAAGCACGTGAGTTGGGCGTTTGGATGGGACAAAACAAGAAGACGTTAGTGTATGGAGGTGCTAATATCGGATTGATGGAATGTATTGCCAAGGCAGCCAAAGACAACGGTTCGATGATAATGGGAGTTATTCCGACCAAATTGGAAGAACGTGGACGAGCCAGCGATTTGGTGGATGTGACTTTCCGTACGGATAATTTGAGTGATCGTAAAGATGTGATGTTGAATGAGTCGGATGTAGTGATAGCTTTGCCGGGAGGAGTGGGTACACTGGATGAGGTTTTTCATGTAATGGCGGCCGCTACGCTGGACTATCATCGTAAAAAAGTAATTTTTTATAATATAAATGGCTTTTGGAATGGCATTATCGACTTTTTGGCCGGATTGGAGAGGCAGCATTTTGCCCATCATCCGTTGAACAGTTATTTTGCTGTTGCCAATGACTTGAGAGAACTAACCGAACTACTTAAATAATATTCATGTAACCTATTATGATGACATCTATACACGAATTGTTGCAGAAAGAGGCTCAGGCTGTTTTGAATATTCCTATAACTGATGCTTATGAGAAAGCAGTGGAATTGATTGTTGAGCAAATACACCGTAAAAAAGGAAAGCTGGTGACTACCGGTATGGGTAAGGCTGGACAGATAGCTATGAATATAGCTACGACTTTTTGCTCTACAGGTATTCCGGCAGTGTTTTTACATCCCAGTGAAGCCCAACATGGGGATTTGGGGATTTTGCAGGAGAATGATTTGCTGCTTCTGATTTCTAATTCAGGAAAAACCCGTGAAATTGTGGAACTGACACAACTTGCACATAATTTGAACCCGAAGTTGAAATATATTGTTATTACCGGAAATGCGGATAGTCCATTGGCTAGAGAATCTGATATTTGCTTGTGTACAGGGCATCCTGATGAAGTGTGTGCTCTGGGTATGACCCCCACAACTTCAACTACGGTTATGACTGTGATAGGTGATATTTTGGTAGTGGAAACCATGAAAAAGACCGGTTTTACCATCGAAGAGTATAGTAAACGTCATCATGGAGGATACTTAGGTGAGCGTTCACGTGAGTTAAGTAAGTAAAAAAAATAGAACCAACCGGAAGGCAAGGAACACAAATAGAATTTTATTAAAGGACTTGTGTCATTTGTGTTCCGGTTTTATGTATATATTAAATTGTAAATATAAAAATGAGAAAAGTAATAGGTATAGGTGAAACCATTCTGGATATTCTTTTTAAAGATAGCCAACCTACGGCAGCAGTTCCCGGTGGCTCGGTTTTCAATGGAATTATTTCATTGGGGCGTTTGGGAGTCAATGTAACTTTTATCAGTGAAACGGGAAATGACAAAGTGGGCGATATCATTCTGAAGTTTATGCGAGAGAATGGAGTAAGCACAGATCATGTGAATGTGTTTCCTGAAGGAAAGTCACCTGTGTCTTTAGCTTTTCTGAATGAACAGAATGATGCTGAATATCTTTTTTATAAAGATTATCCACGGTTGAGGCTGGATGTGACAATGCCTGAAATACATCGGGATGACATTGTGATGATCGGCTCTTATTATGCTGTAACGCCTCAATTGCGTGATAAAGTAAAAGAACTGTTGGATAAAGCTCGTGAAAAAGGGGCTATCATTTATTATGACGTGAATTTCCGCAGTACTCACAAGAACGAGGCGATAAAGCTGCTTCCTGTTATTCTTGAGAATTTTGAATATGCTGATATTATTCGTGGCTCCGTTGAGGATTTTGAGAATATGTTTGGTTTGACAGATGCGGATAAGGTTTATAAAAGTAAGATTGAATTTTATTGTCCGCATTTTATTTGCACGCACGGTGGAAAAGGAATTCGCCTGTATACAAAGAATATAAAAAAGCATTATGAAGTGGATCCTTTGCAGACTGTCAGTACAGTGGGAGCCGGAGATAATTTTAACGCCGGAGTAGTTTTCGGATTGCTAAAATATCGTATCCGTCAGGATGATTTGGATGAACTGTCGGAAGATGACTGGGACCATGTGATTCGTTGTGGAAAGGATTTCAGTGCCGATGTTTGTATGAGTTTGAATAATTCGATTTCAAAAGAGTTTGCTGCCGGTTACAAATAAATCGAATAGCTCTCATTGTTTTAAACTCTTTTATTATGTATGAGAACCTTTAAATTAATAGCAGGTCTTTTCTTTTTGCTACTGGTGGTTGCTTGTCAGGACAAAAAGCGGTCTTCGCAGATTAAGGTAGCGGAGAATGAGTCGAAATATGTGGTTCTGGCATATGTCACTTCATGGGGAGAAAGTACGCCCGATCCGGCATGTTTGACCCATATTAATTATGCATTTGGGCATGTTACAGATAATTTCAAAGGAATACGTATAGATAATGAACCACGTTTGCAAATGGTGGTGGGGCTGCGTGAAAAGAAAACGTCTTTGAAAGTTTTGCTGTCTGTAGGCGGATGGGGAAGCAGTAGGTTTAGTGAGATGGCACAGACAGATAGTACACGTATGGCGTTTGCTGCAGATTGTAAACGGGTGATAGACCAGTTTGATTTGGACGGAATTGATATAGATTGGGAATATCCCGGTATAGGAACTGCCGGTGTATCTTTTTCGCCGGAGGATACTGATAACTTTTCTTTGTTGATGAAGGATGTACGCCATGCTATCGGTAAAGACAAACTGCTGACCATTGCTACACAGGCAGGTGCCAAATATTACAACTTAAGGGCTGTCGAACCTTATGTGGATTATGTCAATATCATGACATACGATATGGAGGAATCTCCTAATCACCATTCGGCCTTGTACCGTTCGGAAATGGCTGAGGAATGGTCTTGCGAGGATGCGGTTGCCGCCCATGTTGCCGCAGGTTTTCCTGTCGGACGCTTGGTATTGGGTATTCCGTTCTATGGGCATGGGACTAATGAAGCTCCAGAATTATTGGATTATCGTCATATTATCGCTTTGGATTCTTTACAGAGTTGTTGGGATAGTGCGGCACAAGTTCCTTATATGGTAAATTCGCAAGGACATGTGGTCGTTAATTATGAAAATGCCCAATCCATCGCATTCAAGTGTCAGTTCCTGCATCAGAAAGGGATGCTGGGGGCTATGTACTGGGATTATGATAGCGATGATGAAAAGGGTACATTACGCCATGCCGTCTATCAAGGTGTAATGAATCCTTGACTCTTTCAGCTTATTTTTTCTTTATCTGCATATTTCCTGTAGAGAGGATAAGCCGCTTGCAGTATTTTGTTCTTTAATAAAGGAGAATAGTCGGGATAAACCGATAAAAAAGTTTCTACTGCTTTGTAGGCCGCTTCGCTATCGTGATTCCTTAATAAAGCCCCGACCCAATTGCGGGGGAAAAAGATATCTCCGGTACGTTGAACCTCTGTTAGTTCTTCTAATGCCGGACGGATATATTTCACCGCATAATCCTTTCTTGTAGAATGATTCAGATAGCTTAAGGTCGTAGCTGCCCAGGGCTCAATCCTTCTGTTTTCCGCTTGCAATAAAGATTGGAACAAACTGTCCAATTTTAAAGTATCGGCAGTCATCGCACGTGATATGAAATCGAATTGACGTAGACGGTCCGGATTGTGGATGCGTTGGCGCTGTGTCTTAAGTATTTCTTTTCCTTGTTCAGGTATACGCAAGGCCAGTTCGTAGGCCAATGTAGTGTAATCTTTTTCATTTAATTGTTGGACTCTTTCGGTTTCCCATAAGGAATAAAGGCACTGAATCATAGCCGGACTTGCTGCTTCTGTAATTAGAAGGCGTAATAACTGGATGCGACAAGAAGGAATCGGATGAGAATAGCTGAGTCTATAAAGCTCATTTTCTATTTTATCACGTTCTACCGAAGATGTCTCTTGCAGAGGAGAGGACAAGTAATTGGTTAATGTCGAAGCTATCAACGGGTTCTTTTCACAATGTATTCCGTTGAGTAATGCATTCATCCATGTAGTATTCGGAATTCTTTTTGCTTGATAATTTTCATGCATCATCATTAAAACTGCCTGTCGGGTTGTTTCATTGTCTATTTCTTGCCAATGTTCCAGCAGCCAGTGGAGACTGTTGTTGTCAGGAATAAACAAACCATATCCTCTTCCGTCCGTATTGGGCAAAATACGGGTGGGGGTAAAGGGTAACGTAATACGGCATAAGCTGTCTGTCAGGCTAGCTTCTATCGTTGTGTCTCTTGTTCCGCAAAGGGTGATATTGAATTTTTGAGGCCAGTTTAATCCTCTTTGATATGGGTCTTGCTGATGTATGGTCTGCTGTTTGCCGGATACTTCGAAATTGATTATCGGCATTCCTTTTTGGTTTACCCATACATCGCTGAAAGCGGTTAGATCTTGCTCTGTTTTACTGTTTAGAATTTGTATCAAGTCATCCCAAGTAGCGTTGGCGTAAGCGTAAGTTTTTAAATATTCTTGAATCCCTTCCCGAAATGCTTCTTTTCCCATTAATTCCACCAGTTTTACCATCATGACAGGGGCTTTGTTATAAATGATCTGTCCATAAATTAATCCTGCATTTTGAAGGTTATCTAGCGGTTGCCGGATTGCAGTGGTTCCGGGTGTACGGTCTTCTGACAAGGATGCGGCTGTATAAGTCTTCATCCAATTCAGCTGGTGATTGACTTGTGGGAATAATGGTTCGGTAATCAGAGCTGCAAAATAATTGGCAAATACCTCTTTAGTCCAGACATCATCAAACCAGTTCATCGTTACTAAATCGCCGAACCACATGTGGGCGGTTTCGTGGGCGATTAATTGGGTTCGGCGAAGTTCTTCATCAGGAGTGGGATTTTCGCTTAGGAACATTTGCGTGTCATTATATAAGGTGGCGCCTGTGTGCTCCATACCTCCATATTGGAATCCCGGCAAGATAATAAAATCGTATTTGGCAAAAGGGTAGGGGACATTGGTGTATTCTTCCAGCCAGTTCAGCGAAGCGGTCACTTGTTTGAAGATGGTATCTAATTGGGCTACTTTTTTAGAATCTGTTTCGCGGTAGTATGCTGAGATTTTCCGATTGCCTTCTGTATATTCTTGATGTTCTAATTTACCGGTGACAAAGGAAAAGAGATAAGTGCTTAACGGTTCAGTTGGGGCAAAAGTTACCGTTTTGCAGTTGCCTTTTGTTTCTTCTTTAGTAATATAGGTATTGGAAACAGCTTTCCATGCTGTTGGTATATCCAGTCGTAGGGAAAATGTGGCTTTCAGATTCGGCTGTTCGAAACAAGGGAATAAGGTACGGGCACGGTCGGGCACTAATAGCGTATACAGAAATTCATCATTTCTGTTTAGCGACTGGTTGCCGGCAATAAATTTGATAGTGATATTATTTTTGCCTTCTACTATATTTTTTTCAGGTAGGATGATGTGCTCGTTATGGAATTCATAACGGGCAGTTTGTCCATTGACGGATACCGATTTTATTTTTTCAGGCTTTTCTCTGAAGTCGAGAATAATTTCTTGCGGTGCATCCAGATTAAATTCAATGGCAATCTCTCCATTTACCGGAACTGATTTTTGTTCAGGAATGGAGAAATATAGCTTATATTTCAACTCTTTAATCTCCTGTTTGCGTAGTATTGCCAGTTCTTGCGATACGCCCTCGTCGTAGAAACGAGGATTGCTTGTTGTCTGTTGGCAACTGCATAATAATAAGTTGCACATGACAATAAGATATCCGATATATGTTTTCATCATCTAAAATTTATCTTGGTTATCTGCGGCAATTTTTCGGATGCCGCGCTGTGAAGCTATGAATGCACCTCCTAATACTCGTTTCCCCTCGTAAAAAACGGCTGATTGTCCGGGAGCGATGGCGGATGCTTCGGAAAGGAAACGGACTAATAGTTGTTTTTCATCTAATACGAGCACTTGACATGGAATAGGCTTGCTGCGATAGCGGATACGTACTGACAAGTCCTTGCATTGTAGTAAATCCTGCATTTCTGTGATATGATAGTCTTCTACCAACATATATTCTGCTTTAAGTTCCTCGGCGTCCCCTAACATGACTGTATTCTTTTCTGCATTGATGCGTAGAACGTATGCAGGATGCCCCAAAGCGATTTCCAACCCTTTCCGTTGACCTATTGTATAATAAGGAAAGCCTTTGTGCTGACCTATCTTGACTCCTTTACTATTTACAAACCATCCCGGTCCTACTTGGGTGTCAATATCCGGGCATTGCGAACGCAGAAAGTTTCGGTAATCCCCTTCTATAAAGCAGATTTCCATACTTTCACCTCCACGAGCCTTCGCTTCGAATCCCTTTTGTCGGAGATATTCCCGTACCTCCTGCTTGGTATAAGTTCCCAATGGAAAGAGAAAACGTTGGAGTATCTCCTGAGGAAGTTTCCATAGAAAATAGGATTGGTCTTTTGTCTGATCATCTCCCGCTACGATATACAGTTTTCCCTTCCGTTCTTCCAGTCTGCAATAATGCCCGGTAGAGATATGAGCACAATTCGTTTGGTCCGCCCATTCACAGAGAATTCGCTCTTTGAATAGCGGATTGCAAAGGACACAAGGATTGGGAGTTCTTCCTTGCATATACTCATCAATGAAGTGTTTTACAATAATCTGTTTGAACTCTTTCCTCACATCAGCTACATGGTGTTCTATTCCCAGCCGTTCTGCCAAGGCTTTTGCTTCCAGCACATCATCAGGTTCATCTTGACCGGGGGTGGAAAAGCGGGAAGGGATATCCCACGTTCTCATGGTAACTCCTACCACTTCATATCCTTGTTCTTGCAGCATGATGCAAGTGGCGGAGCTATCTATTCCGCCACTCATTCCTACCAAGACTCTTTTATCTCTGTTATTCATTATATAAATAGTTCAGGTTCACGGCGTGCCGCACATTTTTGGTGCAGCATGGGAGTGTAAGGAGTATCAAAAACTCGTGCACCATTAGGGCATTCTTTTACGCAAGCGCAGCACTTGATGCATTTGGTAATCTCTGTTTCTATTTTTCCTTCATCGCTTAAAGCAATGGCATGAGTAGGACATACTTCGATACATTCGCCACAGGCAAAACATTCTTCTGTGCAAACTGGAGCGGCAGGAGTAGAGGGGCCTACAAAGCGATAAGGTATATTTCCTTTTATGTAAAAATCGGATAATATTTCATCTTTCTCCAGTTTTGTCAGACAGTCTTTCCCAAATTGTTCCGCAGTCTGTAAATCGGTAATATCCGGACGACCTTCCGCAATGGGCATGTTAGGACGGCTATAACTGTGTTCACCAATAAAGGCACCGGCAGCCAGTGGAGTGAACCCTAATTGAATAGTTTCATCTCTCAATTCGACTAGTGCATCTTCGTAATCGCGGTTACCATATACAGTGATTAAAATAGCCGGAGCATTGTTGCCTCTTAATCTTCGTAGCCGTTGCAATGCTATTGGGGCTACCCTTCCTGCATACACAGGAACTGCAATGATCGTGATAGAATCTTTGATTTCTATCGGACTACTATTCTCATCTGTAGTGAGATCTATTTCTATTCTTTTGCCCATACCTATACTTCCTCCGATGGCACGGGCTATTTTCGCGGACGTATGTGTAGGCGAAAAAAATATGATGTGATTGCTTGTATATGTTTTCATAAACGCAAATATAGTGACTTTTGTCCAAAGGTAACCAAATATATAGATAAGATGTACAAGGATATCGAAGATTATTGTAACATGGGTGTAAAATATGATTGGTAAAATGGTATTCTATACCTTTGGTTAATAGAAGTGATATAATAGATTATACAGGTTAAATTATACTTAGTTGTGAACAATAAAAAGCCCCTGTTTAGGACGATTAAAAGATTTTTTAACCGGAAAATAAGTGACATGATTTTATGTGATGATTGTTAATCCTTACTGACTTGAGATGTTATATAAAAAGAGAATGTTAGATTTTTGTTTTTCTTTTTATAGAGAATAAAGTGCGTTTCATCTGTTATAAACCTTGCTTTGTCGATGTTATTTATACTATTATATATAAGATATATAATGAAAGTAATTACTGACTTTAATAGGCTTTTAAGGCTTTCTATAGTTGTTTGTGAGGTAAAGAATATATAGATATTCCTATTTCTTAAAATATTCCTGTATTTTATAAAGATTTTTAGTGGAAAGTCTTGCAGAATAGAGTAAAATGGGTACTTTTGTCCGATGAAATTATGGCTATTATAGAAACTGACTAAAATATGGATGCTCTATTTCAAACGCAAAGCAATGAGCTTTCTACTATAACGCAGAAAGAAAAGCTGTTTAAAGATGCAGAACGGCAGTGGAATACACTGTCTTCCGAGAAAGGAGCGCCCGGAAGAAAAGTTGATTTTGAGATCTATAAAAGCATTTTGTATAACCTAGAAATCAGAAAAGTATATTTGGATTCAAAGCTCTCTTTAGAAAAGTTTAGTTCAATAGTCGGCACGAATACGACCTACCTGAGTAATGCGGTGAACAACTACTTCGGATGCAACTTCAAGCGGTTGATAAATTCTTACAGAGTGGCTCGCGCGAAAGAGTTGCTGGACGGTAAAGATTGCCCTGTGAGCGAGCTTTTCAGCCGTTGCGGGTTTGCCTCCAAGAGCGTGTTCTATGTGGCATTCAGAAAAGTAGTTGGCATGACTCCCCTGCAATATATATCGCAGAGTCGGAGTCCTTTTATGATTCAACGCAATTAAGTCCTTTTATAACAATAAACATTTTGAGTTTTTAAATTTATAAATTTAAAGTTTTTCTATTATGAACAAAAAATTTTTAAGTGCAATCCTGTTCGGAGCCTTGATGGTTTCTTCAACAGGAACGTTTGTATCTTGTAAAGACTATGATGACGAAATCGATGAGATCAACGCTACGTTGACCGATTTGAAATCTCAGCTGGCAGCTTTGCAGACAAAAGTAGAGAATGGTGATTATGTAACAGGTATCACCAAGACTGCTGATGGCAAAGGAATGACTTTTACTTTCTCTAAAGGAAGTACTGTAACCGTTACTTTGGATGTAAAAGATGGTGAAGCTGGTGCTCCTGGAACTCCGGGTAAAGATGCTCAGCAAGTTACTGTTGATGAAAAGACTGGTGAATTGAAGATTGATGGTAAAGGTACAGGTATTTTCCCTGCCAAAGATGCTGCAAAAGCTCCTGTCAAAGCAGAAGGTGGATATTGGTACACTTTGAATGAAAAGGGTGAATATGAAAATACAAATATCCCTGTATCTGGTATTACTGTTACTGGAACTGAAGCTACAGGCTATACATTGACAGTATATAGTGCTGATGGTGAAAAGGTTATCAAATTACCGACTGCCTCTTCTACAATTACAGAAATCATGATTGGCGATCTAACATTCGGAGCTGTTACCACCACCTCTTCTGCAACTGGGCTTGATTGGGGCTATAAGAGCAATGGAAAGATTGATTGGAAAGGACCCAAAGGAAATATTGCAGCCAACCAGTTGATGATTGGACAAATAGCACCTGCTGAAGGATTATTATCTGTTACTCCTGCCAGTGTGGATTTATCAGGCATGACACTTGAATTAATTGACACAAAAGGTGATATCGCTCCCGTTAATATCGTTGCCACTCCGAATAGTACTGATGGTGCTGCAACCGCTCCTAGAGCTGCTGCAACTAATGGTAAATGGAATTTAGCTATCACTTTGAAGAGTGATGTTACTAAAGATAATATTACAAAAGTATTTGGTGCATGGGATAATTCCACCTATAATGCAAAATTGTACGCTTTACGTATTAATGGTAAAGTTTATACCGATTATACAATTGCTGTAAAAGTGGCTGAAGATAATGCCATTACAAATGCTACAACAGTTGGAAATGGTATTACTTTGAGTACAACTAACCTGAAATCAATAGGAAACAATCATAACAAAGCACTGGACAACAACAGTAATATTGAAGTACCTGTTGGCTCTTCATCATTAGTTTGCTCAGATTCTAAGTTCTATGATGGTTACATTGCTTTTGAAGGTACTCAGACAGCAAAAGCTGAAAAGTTAGGCGTTTCTGCTAATGGTATGAATCTGTCTATTAAAGAATCTGCAAAAGCAGAAGAAGTGATTGCTACTGTCCATATCATGAGTGTTGACGGAAAGGAAACAACCAAAAACATAACATTGAAGATTGGTGGTGTCAAATCTGATGATACTCAAACTATCGCTGCTACTACTTATGAATTAGGTTTGGATGACAGCGGAGATTTAAATGCTATTGTTGTAGATTTGAAGGATGCCTTCTCTAGCTTGTCTGCTGCTAATGCTGAAGAAATTAATAAGTTAACTCAGATTACTGTTGAAAATGTTAAAGATCAAGTTAATTTCTTGGCAAATGACTTGACTTCTACTAATGTAACATTCTATACTGATAAGGATGGTAAACCTGCTGATAAATTTGTAGATGGATCAGCAAATAATGGTGAAGTAGTATTAGCTAACTCAGATGCTCGCAATATCCGTTGGATGAAGATTGCCGTAAATGGTAATGTTAATGCTAAGGCTAAGCCAGGTAACTATAATTTGACTTTGACAATCAAGGATCAAAAATCAGGTACTGCCGTTAGCACAATCAAGACAGTTACAATTCCTGTAACAGTTGCTCTGCCTGCTTGGGATAAACTGTTCAAGAACACAACTGCTTGGGAAGATGGTAAGTTTGTTGCCCGTTTGACAGCTTCAGTTGCTAATACACCTGTGGTAAACTTCACAAGAGCATTCCTTCCCAATACAAAGGCTGCTGTAAATGATATCAAGTTGGCAATTGACAAAGTGGATAATAAGGATGTTATAGCAAACCAATCAAGTGCTTCTGTAACTCTACAGAATATCCAAAATACTAATAAGACTTTGAAAGTTAATGAATTGGGTGTTGTAGCTTCTTATACATTTGGAGGTGTAAATGACTTGACTGTTAAGTCTTCTAAGTTCACTACTAAGATCATGTCTATCTTTGAAGGTGCTAAGTTGGTTTACTATACTAATAATGTAGCTGGTGCAACTGCTAAGGTTGGTGCGGACTTTACTATCGCTAAACTTACTACTGCTAATAATAAGAAGAATGGTTTGGCATTACAGTATGGTAAGGGAGAATCTGCTGTATGCAATAGCATTCCTGCAATCGAAGGTGTAACTGTTCAAGAATCTAATTCTACTGCTGCAGACAAAGTTAAAGTAGCTTATGGCGTAGACGGCTTGAATAATGTTACTGCCGTTTCAGATAGCGAAGGTATTAAATTGGTAAATGCCCAAATCGGTGATAAGGGTACTTTAGTTCTAACATTCACTGACTTCGCAGGCATTGTGACAACCGCTACAATTGCATTCGAATAATATTAAAATTGGTATATAATATAAAGGGGCTGTTTTTCAGGGACAGCCCCTTTTAACTTATAGAATAACTATCTTAGTTATTTATTTCTTTGAATAGTAACATCAATGTTTAGTAATAATTTCTTCTGTTAATTCTATTCCTTTGAGCTAATAATTTTCTGTATATTATAATAATTAAATTGTATTCTATTGATGTAAAAAAGTAGTAGATCTTTATATATGTCTTATCTCTTTGAACTGATAAAAGATTTCTCCCCAAATGTCATTCCATAGAAAGTTATCCTACATATTCTCTAATGTGTATTAGTATCTTTATACCATTGTAGTTTTGTATATTCCTCATTTAAGTCATTAAGTTCTCTCTGCATGATAAAAGTGGTCATACCTGAAAATGCTGTGATAGGGAATGTTCCTTCTTCCGTAGCATAAAAAGGAGTATTTCTTTTGTAAACCACACATTGGCTGATACACTCTTGAAGTGCATTGTATGTATTTTCATCTGATAATGATTGATAACATTGAGCGAAATCAAAAAAATAGAATGGGGCTTTTAAAACTCCATCATAATTTTGAAGGTTACCGACCGGGAGGAAAGAACCAGATATTTCTGTATTGATCTGTCGTATCAAATTCGCTAAATTTGATAATCCGGCAGTTTTTATTATGCTAATGGTAGCAGAACGTTTATCGCCTTCCATCAAATTCCAATAATGAAAATAATTTTCTGCAAATCTTTGCAAATCAGCAGTTTCTTCAAGCAGACAGGATATGCTGCCGGCATAGATAGGAGTGAATCCCGGAGATACTACTGGGGCAGAGGAAGCCATGATATATGCTGCTTTATTTCTTAATTCATAAGCCACCTCAATACCTGCCATATTACATGCTTCAAAGATAATGAATTCAAATAAATGGTCTGGAAGAGCCATGGCAAAATCTGTTATTTCCATTTCATTATCATTATCAATGATGATGGACCGCGAGCCATTGACCAATGTATGTGAAGGAAGCCAGCCACTGCCATGGGAAAACACGATTAAACCGTAGCTTTTAGCAGGATAAAGCCGAGTTACGTCATTTATAACTCGTTTAAGTACTTGGGGGGAGGCTGAGTTTTCTTGATCATAGGTATGTATGGTAATATAGCCTTTCTCACTTTTTCCATCAATTTCCATCAATCGTGGAGAGTCCTTAAATGGTGTATCCTGATACACTATTATTTTTCCATCTGTTCCGTCTTGCCATCCATTTTTAATTTGAACAAGTTTGTCATAGGTTTCCGCATCAAGATTATTATCTCCTCCCAGATAAACCAATAGTGTCCGTGCAGGTAAAACAACGGGGGTGTCATTTTCTTTATGACAGCCACATACTAATAACAGAAAACAGACAGCATATATATACTTCATACACAATATAATTGGATAAACGATTGTAAAGACTAAAAGAGGGGAACATTTTGCCCCCCTCTTTTTAAATAAACAATGAGCGTATTAATTACTTATCATTGTGCTTTTTAACCTGAATTTGGATAGTTCCGACAGAATGTCCGAGATCTCCCTTCCAAGTATGCTCGCAGATACCGCCCCACTTGTGATTTACACAAACTTCTACATCAATAGTAAACGGTTGGGCAATATCTTCACCATTGTTAATCCATGTGATAGTCTGCTTAGTATTATCAAGCTTGATCTTATTCATGTTTTCAGCATCCAATTCACTTCCATCAGCAAAGTATGCCTTAGAAACCTGGAAGTTAACTGTTGTATTGACATCGAATACGTTGTTGGTAACTACCAGTTTTTGTGACCAGCCTGCATTATTACCAGTTTGAACCAAAGTATTATTCTCAGCCATATCTTTGTGGTCATAGATAACATGGTTGTTATTGAATTGTGCCTGAGCACCTTCAGACCACAGATAATCTGACAAGAAGAATGCATCCTTCAATGATACTGTATTTTCAGCTTCTTGGTACTTGTCATACAAAGGACCTGCTTCGTAAGCGTGGAATACCATCGGAGTTACAAATGCAACTTCAAATTCATCGATAACCACTGTAGAACGTCCAGATTCAGGAGCAGCAGCACCAGTATAATTAGTAGTATGATCTTTAGCCCAAGGAGTATTGTTTACCATATTGATAGTATCGCAAGAGAAGTTATTGTAAGCTTCTTTAGCATACTTGTTATGAGCATTGGCTTCCTTGTTGCAAGTACCATACAATCCGTCAACATCTTCATTGAAGCTTACTACAGCACGCATTTTGATCTTCTTCAAATCCTTAGCGTCAGCAGCATTGATCCAAGCACGTCCTGCGTCTGTTGCCTCCAAAGCGATATACCACTTGTTGTCTTCACCTTGATACAAACGGATACCGGAATTGTGACCGTCAGCTATCTTAGATGCATTATTATGCTGGTCAACCAATTCGAATGACAAGGTAGCTCTAGCCCAATCCTTATCATGAGTCTGACCCTTATAAGGATTATAGTTGATCAAATCGAATTCGTCATTCAATGCTGCAACCATTTCATAAGTTGTAGGAGCATCAAAGTTATCATATCTACCGTGAGCAATGAAGTAAGAATCATCTACCCAGTTCAACTTGGTCTTTTCAGGAGCAACCACATTCGGATACTTCACATTGATAGTATAAGTAACATGGATGTCAGGTAATCCCTTATGATCAGCATTTGGCTTGTATGTACCCTTAACAGTGTAAACGTCGTGATCGTCATGACGAGAGAATGCTGTATTCTTCACTGTAACGAACAGCTGATTATATTCTTCAGGAACAAAATTCGGATCTAATGAATAGTCTTTATTATCTTTTCCGTCCCATGCATATACAGCGTGTTGTTTAGCCTCGTCTGCTGTCGCAAATTCAGGAACAAACTCATAAGTCTTACGGAATTCGTCTTTGCTCAACTGTACATCTTTATGGTTGAATATCTTATCCATATCCATATCAAGAACTTGATTGATATGTTTCAGAGTGACATCTTTTGTTTCTGTAACATTAATTTCAGGAACAACTGTCTTGCGTACAATGTGAATCTTGATGATTGCTGTTTTAACTACATTACCATTGTCTTCACCCGGTGCTACCAGTTTCACACGAACAATAGGAGTTCTGTCTATAGCAGCTGTGTGACTGGCATCAGTTTCTGCACCCCAAATCGGGTCCGGAGTTTGTTTTACTGTAGCGACACCATCTTTGGTAACTTCCAAGTAACGTTTAGTCTGGTTAACACCATCATAGTAGAAGTCAACCGGTTCAAACACCAATGAATAGTCATCAAAACCATTATCCATCAAAGGATACTGAGCATCTTTGGCTTTTCCACTACGGTTATCAAAGAAAGAAGTTACGATATCTCTTAAATCTTTTGAATGTCCATCGCCCGTGTAATTCAGTTCTACAACAATACGGTTTGCATCATCTTTAGATTCAGTATCTCCCTTATATAACTGGTTTTCAGCATTGGCTTCGAACTTGGCTTTATCTGCTTGATAAGCTTTTAATTTAGCCTCTTCAGTACCAGTCGGATTCAAGGTGTTAAGATAATATTCATCTTCGATGAATTCTCTATAATTTACCTTGTTAGGAGCAATTGCATTTTTAATCTGAGCAGGAGCGTTAGTTTGGTCAAATGCATCAGCGACTTTAACCAAATGTACGTTCTTCTGCAAAATTACTTCATGCTTGGCGGGAACAAAATCAGAATGAACGATTTGGTCATTGTTCTTAATTCTCAATGAATATACTGTTCTTTCGTCCAGATTAGATTGCTCAGCAAAAGCCCAATCCTTTACACGGAAGTTTAACATACCATGTCCTTCTTTATAAGAATCAACGGTGATTTTTCCATCAGTGTATAGCTTTTGTCCGGCATTGAACAATTCCCAATTCTTGTTATTTGTATTGTAGTTCCATATTTCAGCAGTATCACGAACAAATCCTACCACTTCCATATCCTTGAATGATACGCTGTTAGGATTTACCTGATACTTCACGTCTGCCTTACCTGAGTAAACGATTTTAAATGTATTAAAGTTACTTTCACTCCAATCTGCACCTGCAATCTCTGTTTTACCTGCCACACTATCAGTAACGATGGTAGGGAAATGGATTCTGGCAGCTTCACCTTCAGAAAGGAAAGTAGGGATAAACTTAACTCCGCTAACTACAGAAGTAGCTTTAGGCATACTGATAGTCTTTTTAGTGCCATTAGCGTAAGTAATAACTAATTCATAAGCTGACTCACCTTCTTCTACTGATACTACATAATCATCAGCAGAAGTACCCGGAGTACCTGGTTTGCCTGGTTCACCTTGTTCTCCTTTTGCACCATTGTATAATTTAATGGTCTCTCCATCACTGAATTTGATTTCATAACCACCATTACCATCAGTGAACGGAGTACAGCTTTCGACATATTTGCCTGAGCCTACTTTGTCTTCAAGGGCCTTGATTGCATCTTTCACATTGGATATTTCTTGATCCAAGCGGTCGATGTCGTCATCGTAATCCTTACAAGATACAAATGTTCCTGTTGAAGTGACCATAAGGGCTCCAAACAGGATTGCACTTAAAAATTTTTTGTTCATAATAGAAAAACTTTAAATTTATAAATTTAAAAACTCAAAATGTTATTGTTATAAAAGGACTTTAAATCTTTTTCTGCGTTTGGATGGTGCTTTATATAGAAACTGCAAGGGAGATGCGCCGACCACTTTATGAAATGCGGCATAAAAAACGCTTTGGGATGCAAACCCACACTTCCTAAAAAGAGAACTGGTTGAATACGTACCCTCTAGTAATAAGGACTTTGCATACTCAACACGATATTTATTAAGAAGCTGCTTGAAGTTGCATCCGAAGTAGTTGTTCACCGCATTACTCAGGTAGGTCGTATTCGTGCCGAAAACAAAAGAATACTTATATCACTATAAATCAACAATGTAACTACCAAATAAAAAACTACTCTGTCTATTGGTTATCTATAGAAGGTCTAAATAAATTTTTATATATTATCAACGGAGGACAGTTTGCACGAATAATTACATTTATTGAAGATAGGAAAGGTTTTCTATTATTTCAAAATGCACCTTAATAGTGCAAAATAAGCAAATATATGTACAGCAAGAGTGTGCAGATAAAAGGGGGACCGATTTAAGCCGCCGTACCGTTATGTATCAAATGCAGAGCCTCTCTTTCAGGGATATCTCCAACTGTTTCACCGTATTTCCATCAATACTTATTCTTTATCAGATATCCTGCAACACAAAGTCGAATTGCCGAAAGATTTCCGCCCCTTGGTATATTTTACTAATTATTTAAAGAGAGGTTATTATCCTTTCGTTTTGGAAGATGATTTCGATGTGCGATTGCAACAGATTATCAACCATACTTTGGAATCTGAAATTGCCGCCATATTGAGCGCCAGCCGTAATAATATTGAAGATTATAGCCTGTACATTGAAGAAGCCGGATAAATGAATGTCATACCCTTGTGGCAATTAGGTTTGGGTTATTAAAAAGCCGGTCAATGAGGAATTTCAGTAACAAATGCCCATTGGTGAACTGTACCTGTCGTTATAAAGGGAAAGCGGCATGAAGCTTCCCCAGGGTAAGATTTCTTATTCCGGAAGGTTCCTGAAAAAAGCGATGGAACTGATATACAATTCCAAACGTGTCATGTTGTAATCCATTGTGTATCTCCCAGCTGATAGGCGTACCATAAAATAGGGGTGTGAATGCCTTTATTCCGTATCTTACATATCCTCCAATGAGTAGCCTGTATATTCTATCTGATATCTTTTTAACTCGCCTATAAGTTTTTGGGATTTTTCTTTCAAGACCGGCATAGATATTTTATTCCGGTTAATCTTTACCTCTGCTATCCGGGCTGTACGGTCAATACGGTTTACAGCTACGATATCAATTTCATTTTCTCCTTTTGAATCCCACCAGTTTCCTATAATCGTGAAACGCTCCTCTTCCCATAACTTTTGTTGGAAATATCGCTCCAATACCAAACCGGAATAAACATCATATCCTTTCTTTACAATATCCAATAATAAATCCGACCGGTGATTCTCCACCAAATCAAGGTTAGGATAGATAAAGCGGAACCAGAACTGCAGAAAATTGTCATTCAGCTTGTACTTGACTCCCTTGCTCCGTTCAGACGCAAAGATGGGACGCATTTTCTTCAAAAGGGTATAATTGATTTCAAGGTTGCGCAGATAGGCACTTGTGGTGATACCTAAAACTGAGTCGATCTCACCGGATGTATTTTTCCCGTCAGCTATCAGGCTCAAGATAGAATAATAAACGGCTCCCTCTTTTCTAAATTCCATATTGATCAAATCATTCCCTTCTGTAAGAAAAGGCATGTATTCATTGGTAAAGCAAGTAAGCATTCGTTCTTTCTTGAAAGCACCTTCGTCCATCAATGTTTCTATATATTTTGCTACCCCACCGGTCAGCATATAAAGACAAAGTAAATCCGCCGGAGTATAAGCAGGATGATAATGCCTTAGAATCTGTTTCTGTGTTGCTATGCTGAACGGCTGCAAGTCCAGACGCTTGGTCATCCGTCCATACATGGCCGATTTTTTATCCTCAAACAGTTCTTTCATCAGTGAATAAATGGAGCCGCAAGTAATGAAGTTTATTTTCATATCCGACTTGTATTTATCCCATAATTCTTGCATGTCGGCAAAAATACTCTTGCGTACATAAAAGAACTCCTGTACTTCATCTATCACTAGATTCAGCTGGTTCTGAGTGGCATACGAAAAAAGAATATCAAAAATATCACGCATAGAACGTACCGAGCCATAAACGGATATACCAAGTTCCCTCTGTATCTGTCTTTGTATAGAACTGCAGAAGGTAGCTTCCGCCTCGTTTTTCGCCAATATATAAAGGCATTGCCTACCTTGAAAATTCCGTCTTATCAGACTGGTTTTGCCGATGCGGCGTCTGCCCATGACTATGGTGAACCGTGCCGATGATGCGGACAATTCTTCCTCTCTTCTGAGAATTTCTAATTCTTTTTCTCTGCCAAAGAAATTCATATATTGTTAACATTTAGATGTTTATAAAAATAATAACGGTTATAATAACCATGGTTATTTTTGCAAATATACTTTTGTTTATTTGGAGCAGCAAGAATTGTGATATAATTTATCTGAAAAAAAAACTGAAAAGAATTATCGGACCTGATAAACTGGAAGAAGAAGCTATCCGGAATCTCATTTTCATCTGTATGAAGCAACAATGTATCCTGAGAATGGAAAGGCTGGGAGGATTATTGTTACATAGTCTGAAAAATATAAATCTTTCATACCGATCATAAATCAGGCTCAAAACATTGATGATTATCTGTTTATTAGCATGTCGGGATTCTGAGATTCTCTTAATCTTGAATGGCTCAGCGATAAAAGCCGGTTGTTTCTTTCTTCCTTTCATCTACCGTCGAAACACCCTGCCGATAGGCGTTCCGGCTATGAAGGGACATCCTGTCATTGCCTTTTCATTCTCCTTTCCTACCGTTCTTTCACACCTTTCCGTAAAAGGGTACAAACATACGGCTGAAACGGGAGTGAGAGGAAGTAATTTCAACCTTAACCAGCTGATCGTCTGTATGTCTTAAATAAAATGACAGGATGAATGGAGAAGGAAGCATATCGGCTTAACAAGGAAGTAATGCGATGAACAAGCTTGGCTGGCACACGGAACACGATAGGCCTGTACGCAGAACACGGCAACTTTGTACACGGAACATGCTGACGTTTTTTTTAAACGTATTGTTGTTTTTTAAAAACCTGAAGATGTATATTTAAAACCTGAAGGTATATTTTAAAAACATGTCGGCTTATTCAACAATAAACATTAGTAACGTGCAAGCCTCAACATTAGTAACGTATGAACCGTAACGTTAGTAATGTGTAGGCCTGTACGTATATATTGTATCAAGTTTCATTGAACTTTGCACCAAGATCTGCCATATTTCCGCCCCCTCTTGACAAACGCCTTTTTATGTTGTATATTTGTAGTTTGCCAAACTTAAAAAAGTAACTCATGAATGTATTCGCTACTCTCAAAACAGTCTTCTTCGGAAGCAAATTCCTGTCAAGCCCTGTTCCTATTGACGGAACACCGCGTCGTGATCTCGTATCCGCTCTCAACGGGCTGATGCCGCTTTGCCGGACTATACCCGGCATGCGTCTGGCGCTGGATATCCGCGAGGGCCAAGTAGTTCTGGCATTGAACTGGACTCCGCGCACCGACGGGAATGCTTCCACGGGCAGTTACCACTACATCGTGTCGGACGAAGAAGGAGTAAGAGAGATGGCCGACTCACAGGTTCTTCTCACTGAAAACGGTAAGGATAACCTGCCGGGGAGTATGGACGATTCTCGGATACATCCGATAGTCTCAACTGAAAAAACAGAGAAGGATTCCGCTCACTTGAAAAAAGATGTTCAGAAAAAAGCAGGACCAACCTCCCCAGAAGATACTGGCAAGAAAGCGAAATCACATACCCTGATGCAGGAAGTGACCGCTTTCCTCACCTCCCGCTACCGCTTCCGGTTCAATGTGCTTACTGAAGAAACTGAAGTGGCAAGTGTAGAAAACAACATTCCCGATACTCATCTGCGTTACACCAAGGTGGACGAACGATGGATGAACTCACTAAGTCTGGAGGCTATTGAAACGGGCATAGACTGTTGGGACAGGGACATTCAACGCTTTGTGCGCTCACGCCGCATCAGTGAATACCATCCCTTTACTGCCTATTTTGAGCAGCTTCCCGAATGGGACGGCACGGACCGGGTGTCCGCGTTGGCACGCAGGGTGTCCGACGACCCGATATGGGTGAACGGTTTCCACCGTTGGATGCTGGGACTCTCCGCTCAATGGATGCAGCTCAATCCGGATAACAACCGCGCCAACAGTGTGGCTCCCCTGCTGGTGAGCAGCCGCCAGGGATTGGGGAAAAGTACGTTCTGCCGTCTGCTGATGCCCGATACGCTGAAATCCTACTACACGGAAAGTTATGACCTAAGTTCCCCGGCATCCGCCGAAGCCAAGCTGGCCGCCTACGGATTAATCAACTTGGATGAATTCGACAAACTAGGTGCATCCAAAATGCCTTTGCTGAAGAACTTGATGCAAGCCTCCGCACTGAATATCCGCAAGGCTTACAAACACAGCGCTTCATCGCTTCCCCGTATTGCCTCGTTCATCGGCACCAGCAACCGGGAGGATTTGCTGGTAGACCGCACCGGCTCACGCCGCTTTCTTTGCGTCAGTCTGAAACATGCCATAGACTGCACCACGTCCGTAGAGCATAAGCAATTGTACGCCCAGCTTAAAACAGAACTTCTATCCGGTGAACGAAGCTGGTTCAATAAAGAAGAGGAACAGACTATACAGCAACATAATGCCCTATTCTACAAGCATGTACCCGAAGAAGAGGTGTTCCGCCTTTGCTTTCGCTTTGCTACAGAAGAGGACAATCCGCAGGAAGTGCTTAGCCTCTCCGCCACCCAGCTGTTTGAACGTATGAAGGCAGCCCATCCTTCGATCATGAGAGGGATGACCGCTTACAGCCTGAGCCGTATCCTGCCCCAGCTGGGCGAACGGGTACATACCACCAAAGGAAATGTATACCGGGTGGTAGAATGTTAACTTTCAATTAATTGAGAATTTATCTATGGAAATGAGATTCCCGGTATGGAAGTCGATTAGACGCATTCACACTCTCAAGCATATATTGTCAAGAAGTGTGAATGCCCTTTTCTAGTATATGAATGGGTCATCCGGCATCATAATGAGCGCTGCATACCAAACGTATTTTGTATTTCACCGTACTCCCCGCCTGTAAAAATTTGGATGAGGTTTTAAATCCGAATGCATATATGCTTCCGTTATGATCATATACATACCGTTTCTCAATATCCAATAACGGGTCTCCGTTTCTTAATCCCTCTATGGTTTCATTCAGTTCATCCAGTGATGATCCGCTGAACGTCTTATGCAATACTTTTGCCTCCTCTTCAGTCGGAAGATGCCATCCGTCTGCTTCCTCCTCCTGTATGATATTCCGCACATCGGAAGCGAATCCACTCCACTCATCCAGACTCATCAACAAAATATCCGCCCCTGTGGAACTTGCATTCTCTATGCCAGCTACAATACCGCCGTTCCAGATACCGCCAATTTCGGGTAGCCCGGAAAGATCCGGATTAATGGGAGGCGGCTCACTACCGCCATTACCTTCATCAGCACCGCCAAAATTGAATTTGATGTCTACCGGAGCCTTCCATTCACCTGATATCAAACTGCCCCCTACCGTGACATCACCCGAATAGCTACCCCCGATATTCAATGGCACGTTCGCTTCCGGCTTTCCTTTGAAAGTGTATCCAAACGTCTTTGTCTGACTATTATCTTCCAAGGTTATGGAAAAAACAGTCTGAGAGCCGCTCCCCGGAAAAATATAAAAAGGCTTTGCACTCCAGATTCCACCCGGCTCAGACTCACAAATAATTTCCGTACTCTTGTCTTTGCCGGAATACTCCCTTGTAAACGACAGGGAAGAATATAAAGGCGAAATCTGCAAACTCACCTTTTTAACGTTTGCCGGTATATCTTCCAAACTGATATTGACTAAAGATACAGCATAATAGAGGGTTACAGAAACAGATATATTTTTCTTATTGGCAATTGTCACAGTTGAAGTGCCCATCATTAGCGCGCGTGAGCTTCTGTTATTTTCTTTCATAACAATTACATCATCAAGGCTAGGATCTTTCGGAACGATATATTCCTCTCCCAAACCGGCTATTGCAACAATAGTATATCGGGCAGGAGGTAACTTCATTTCAATCTGAGCGTTATCTGTCATTTTCAGATTTGCAGAACAGCTGCCGTCTTCTGCAAACGCATAGATATAGGCCGGATAATTAATTGGGGACTCTCCGCTAGATCTGGCAGATATCTTTAGAGGAAGATTTGTTTGCGAGACTCCGTCTTCATCGTCTTCTTCATCGTACATCGGGCGTTGGCAAGAAACAGCAGGCAGCAGCAATAGAAACAGAAGCACCTTTAATTCGGTTAATCTATAATTCATAACATATTATTTGTTTGTGGGTTTATTTCTTCTCCATTTATAACTATATCCTCTTCTTCATTTCCCGGAGTCCAACCCGAAATACTTCCTCCCGTTATAATTACATTTCCGTCTTTTACTACAATATTGTATTTATGAATACATCCGGACAATAAGCCCGGAGACAGGTCGTCTCGTCGTGTTATGTAATATTTGTTGTTACGGGTATATTCAATGGTGAGATTAACAGAATGGTTTTTCACGGCTTTCGGATCAATGTTTCCGTCATTCTCGCCCCCGTTCAGGATAAAATAAAAAGAAGCATCCTGATTGTTCATGGTGTGTGACGGAGTAATCTGGAAGGTTTCCTTGGGAGTTTCGCTGATGGTGATGCTGTTCGTTTCAAAGGAGTAGTATCCTTGAGTCATCAACCCATTTCCTTCAAGTCTGATTTTGTCAATAACGGCCTGTGCCATATCTCCTTCACCCTTTATGTTTATCTTTAATAGTGACAAAACGTGCTTAAATGAATAATCGCCCGAAAAGGCCACATTGCCAAGGTCGGTATCGTAGGAAAGCTTCCTGGATGCTACTAGAAAGTCATATTGGTCAATATTTTCCCAAGTCCCGTTCTGGCTGTCGAGAGAAGGCATTTTTATATTTTCCTTACTTTCGGCTTTGGAACCGGAGTGGGGATAATATGCGTAAAAAGTATGTTCCTGGTTTTTATCTTTCCAAAAGACACTCTTTTCTGTAGTCCAGGAAGTTCCATCGAATATCCAGCGGACGGCACTGTCATTGTCCATAAAAACACCTATATCATCGGTTTTACTAAAACTAGCGATGGCATTTTCATGATCTTGCAAGTAGCGTGCTCCGGAAACTGTTTTTCCGATTCTTGCCATAATGGATACCGTGTACTCTTTTTCTTGTGATTGCTCTAATTCCTCACTACCTTGGCAGGCAGAGAAGTACATGATCGTCAATAGCGATACATACAGTGATCTTTTCATTCTTTTATTTTATAATAGTGAGGGACAAAACATCAGCTTATCCGTTAAAATTAAAATGAGGACAAGTTGAATTGGTCGAGGATTAAAGCATGTCTGCTTATTGTCGGTAAGAAATTAAACTTGTGTTCGGCTGCGAAAATAATTCATTCTTAGCAAAAAGAAAAATAAAATGATAAAAAGATGAAAATTAAATGTGTTATGCCGGCAACAGCATGAACATTCTTACCGGTATATTCCCATAAAAAATAGTGGAAGGCAATCTTTTGTTTAACGCTTTAGGCTGACTATGACTAAATCTTACCTGTAAATTATCTCCTTCCATTCTTCTACAGTACGTGTAAGGGAAGAAAAATTCACCCCGATACAGACTATTTTACGGTTATCGGTCAAATAAGATCGGGCATAGCCTTTCTCTGCTATTTGCTGTAAAGCCTCCTCTGCTGTTCCGTCCATCTTGAATTCGAAAATGTAAACATATTCGTCCATTTCCAATATGCAGTCCACTCGTCCGAAGCTCTGGCGATTCTCACAATGGATTGCACGGCAATAAACTCCTATCAAACGGAGAATCAGATAAAAAGTGTATTGGAAATGTTTCTCAGTCATATCCAATTCCTTCAAGGAAGTGTGAGAGTCATACGGGATGCTTGCAAGAAAGGCGGTCAGAGAATCACAAAAAGCGGAGGTGTTCCCTTGCTCAAGGCAAGTGACAGCATCGATAATCCAACTGTTGACCTCTCCACCTCCGGGTTTCAAATAATGTGCTGCCAATACGGACAAGAACCCTTTACGCACCTCATTATTGGGAAAATCGAGCAGATAAGTTCCCATACGTCTATTATATTCTTTAATAGTGAGATATCCGCTCTGATAAATCATGGGTAGAGGCTGTTCCACATCAGCCTTATAATCCACAAACAAAGAGGGAACATAATAACGTCCGGCAAGTTCGTTTATCTGCTCGCGGCTGTGTTGCAGCAGACGAACCAAATAGGTGGGAGTACCTGTAGAGAACCAGTAATCACGAATTGCCATACTGTCAAAAGCATTAAGAATGCTGAACGGATTGTAAATGTCGGTCATCCTCTCTCCAAAATGATATCCGTCATATTGCCGTCTGAGAAGTTCCTTCATTTCTTTCACTGTGTACTGATATTTAGCAGCCAACTGTATGGTGGGTTCTTCGAAAAATGCTTCCAGCTCATTCTGGGTGATACCGCACAAGGCTTCGTACCGTTCATCCATACTGATATCCTTAGGCTGGTTAAATCCACTGAAAACACTTACTTGGGAAAACTTTGTTACTCCGGTCAACAATACGAATCTCAAGTATTGATCGGCTCCTTTAAAGGTAGAATAAAAGGATTTCAATATTTCCCGGTTATGGTTCTCCAACAGAACTTGCTTTCCATAATCATCATAAAAACAAGCTTCCGTATCTAATACATCCAAAATAGGTTTGTCATATTCATCAATCAGAACCACCGCACGCCGCCCTGTCAGTTCATAAGCCCGGCGAAGTATTTCAATGAAACGGGTTCCTATGGTTGTATAATTGGGATTCTTGCCATAAATATCTTCCCAGTTCCCTAAATAGCCTTCAATGGTAGCCTCCAGAATTCCGGGTTGTGTATACAGTCCTCCATTAAAGTCTATACGGAAGATAGGATACTCATACCAGTCCTTTTCCAATCCGTCGATTTCCAGTCCGGCAAACAAATCTTTGCGTCCCTGGAAATAACAGGCAAGGGTACTTACCAGCAGGCTTTTGCCAAAACGGCGTGGACGGCTCAAGAAATAAGTCTTGCCTTGTGTTACCAAGTTGTAAATCAAACCGGTCTTATCCACATATACATAGCCATCTTCACGGATTTGGTCAAAACTCTGTATTCCAATAGGGTATTTCATATTTTGTTGCGGTTCTAGAATGAATGATAAAACAAAGATATTAGTAAATGACAAACAAAGCAAATAAAGGATTTGTTTTTTCTGCTTATGACAAGTTTTTCCGTTTCTTATTAATGGATAATCGCCTGTTTCTGTCCATATATATTGGCATTCTGTCCTTTAAAGGATACTTTGAAAAGTATTTAGAATCTATCTATTTTGCAATAAGATATATTTCTTCTACTGAATTTGCTATATTATTGTTTATCAGCATTATACATATTCTTTCGTTTCCGGCACGAATACGACCTACCTGAGTAATGCGGTGAACAACTACTTCGGATGCAACTTCAAGCGGTTGATAAATTCCTACAGGGTGGCTCGCGCCAAGGAGCTGCTGGACGGTAAAGATTGCCCGGTGAGCGAGCTTTTCAGCCGTTGTGGGTTCGCTTCCAAGAGCGTGTTCTATGTGGCGTTCAAAAAAGTAGTTGGCATGACTCCCCTGCAATATATATCGCAGAGCCGGAGTCCTTTTATGATTCAACGCAATTAAGTCCTTTTATAACAATAAACATTTTGAGTTTTTAAATTTATAAATTTAAAGTTTTTCTATTATGAACAAAAAATTTTTAAGTGCAATCCTGTTCGGAGCCTTGATGGTTTCTTCAACAGGAACGTTTGTATCTTGTAAAGACTATGATGATGACATCGATCGTATCGACAAGGAGTTGACGGAGCTGAAGTCTCAGATCGCAGCTTTACAGACAACAGTTGACAACGGAGACTATGTAACTGGTGTGGCAAAAACTGCTGATGGCAAGGGTATTACGTTTACTTTTTCTAAAGGAAGTCCTGTCACAGTAACTTTGGATGTGAAAGACGGTGAGCCGGGCAAAGATGCTCAGAAAATTACTTTTGACAAAGACGGCCAGATGTTAATTGACAATGAGCCTACTGGCATTTACCCGACTAAAGATGCAGAAAAAGCTCCTGTAAAAATCGAGGGTGGATTCTGGTATACTTTAAATGATAAAGGCGAATACGAAAATAGCAATATTCCCGTATCTGGCTTAGCCGTTGCTGGTAGCGAGGCGGACGGATGGACATTGACAGTGATTGATGCTAACGGCAACAAACAAGAAGTAAAAGTTCCAACAGCAGCTTCTTTGATGAGCGAATTTGAAATCGTTGGTTTGCTTGGTGATGATAACAAGATAAGCTCTGATGTTGTCGTATTGAATTATTCAGCAAATAAAGTTATTGCAAAATGGGAAGGTCCTAAAGGTACAATTGCAAAAGATGACTATATCGTTGCAACAGCTAAAGATCAAAAGACTTTATTGGTTCGTATGGCTCCGTCATCAGTTGACTTTACCGGCCAGTCATTTATTTTGGTAAATAGCAAGGGAAATTCTCAGGATTGGCTTGCATTGAACAGTGCTGTAGCTTATAATAAAGTATTGGCCAGAGCTGCTCAGAAAGCAGGATTATATACTTTCTCTTTGGCTCCTACAGTAGTCAAGAAAGCTGATTACAAAGCTGATGCTTGGAAAGTGGATGGTTCGGACATCAATACGCAAAAACTTGCTTTACAAAATGAGGCAGGAACTTTCACCAGCCAATTTGGCATTGAAGTTACCCATGATGGTACTAAAATGGATGATGCTACAGTTAAATTAAATGGTAGTACTGTATTAGGCACCGAATCAACTCCTGTTGAAATCGACTTGAATGTTGATAATAAGATTACTTTTGATGCAGCAAATGCCGTATATGATGCATATATTGAATATTCTAATGACGATGATGTATTGTTTGCTATCGATCATGACAATGCTGCTATGACTTTCAAGGCAACTCAGATGCCGGATAGCGATACAAAGGCTGTATTTAAAGTTGTCGTTAGATACTTGAATGTTAATGGTAACGTAGCGTCAAAGGATATTTATGTGAAGGTTACCAAGTCTTTAGTTGACGGAGTTGTTTATGAAAGAACTCATAAGATTGTTGCAGATGCTACAAAGAACTTCTTCTCTATTGATTTGAAGAGCATGACAGATAAGATGAGTGCTGAAAACCTAGCTGTATTCAACAGAAATGCATTGGTAAATAATACAACATTCACTGTAAAGGATGCTAAGGGCGATGTTGTTGCCAGGTTAAATGGTGCTAAAGCTGCTACCCTGGTCGCTAAGGGTATCACTCCTTCTTTCCTTGATAAGGATGGTAAAGCAGTAACAGACAAGATTGCTGCTGCTACTACTGTGAAATTCGCTATTGATAATGATAAAGCTGCTTCTAATTTCAAAGTCAATACTCCGTATACTATTGAAGTAGTTTATGCAGGTGCTGATGCCAAATTAGCTGATGCTACTATTAAGTTGACTCTGACATTACCTGCTTTGAAGGATATGTTCGTTCATCAGGATGGTATTTGGGTTAATGATATCGCTAGTGCTTATATGGATGAAGCAGCTAATGAAGGTGGTTCTACTGCTGCAAACAAAGCTGCTATCTATACAATTAAGAATGCATTCAAGAACCTGGCAACAACTGTTGGTACTTCTACATTTGATGCTAACCTTGACAATGCAACCAAGATTGTTGGTGACTATACATCTTATGGCTTGGCAGAATTAAGCAATGTGACTTCTACTTCAGCGAAAGTAACTGATATTACTACATGGACTATTAGATTGAAAGATGATTTGAATACCGATGGTACAAAGGATTTAAATGATAACGGTACTCAGAAGGGTTACAAACAGAATCTGACTATAGTAATCAGTAATGTCAACTACTTAGGATACTGGTCTTATGGCGATGAAACTTATAGCTTCACATTGAAAGTTATGAGTCCGATTTTGGAGGGTAAAGTATACGCTGTAGGTAATGAGGTCGTTATTCCTTCTGCTTCTTTGGATGGATATACAATTAACGACAATCATATCAAGGCTCATACTTACAATACAGAAGTGGTTTACAGTATCTTCTCTGATACAGACAATGGTACTTGGAAGCGTAAAGAAATCAAAGCTGTAACATTTAAGTCTGGTAACGAAGAATTGTTCACAGTTCCGGTAAATGGTACTGAGTATAAAGCTGCAACTGGTACTCCGGGTAAGGATGATTACGTAGCAGCTAAGAACGGTTCTCTTACTATAACCAAGGTTTCTGGAACTAGCATTGATACTGAAGTTAAGACTAACATCAAAGTCACCGTAACTGATGCTTGGGGTTATGATCTTGATCAAGAAGTTCCCGTTAAGATTACGGTAAAGAAGGATTAATTTGATTATTTCTAAACTATAAAAATAAAGAGGTTGTGCCTCGGTAGACACAACCTCTTTTTTCTATACAGATTTTACAGAATGTAAAAACCTTCTAATAAATACAAATCCAAAACTATTTACGAGGTTTAACAACCATCTTCAATGTAATAGTTACATCATGTCCATAGGAATCCTTACAATTAATAGTCAATGTAGAAGGAACATCTTGTTTCGGATTAGAGCCAATATCTGTTTTTATAGCTTCAAAGACATTTGCCTTAGTGAAATCAACTTTGAAGTAGTCTTCTTTACCAGTTGCATCAGAAGTCAACTTAGCACTTTCAATGCTCAGACTTGATCCATAAGCATCTTTAAGTGCTGTACTAAACAATTTATCTATAGCATTAGTACCCCAGATATGTGCAGTGGTAGGAGCGGCTGCATTATTGCCATAAGTCAAATTTGTTGAATAAGGCAAGTTAGCATTAGCAGCTAATCCTAAATTTTCGCGAGTAGCCCATGCCCAAGTATGTACTTCCGGTTTATAGAAGCAGCAGTAAACTGTATTAAATGTTGCAGCTTCTACTATAACATTTTCATATTCACCAGCACTATTTTTCTTTGAAGAAATCTTACCATAATTGTAAACAACCTTAGTTGCATGCTCTGTCTTATTATCAATATAAGATTTTACAACTTCAATGCTTTGAGCACCGTTTACTGTTACATCTTTATCTTTATCTCCATCTTTTACAGAAGAAGCAAATGTTACATTGTATTGGTCAGCTTGGCCCAACCCGAAATTAATCAAGTTTTCAATAGGCATTGCACCCTTAGAAGCTTGACTTGCAGCCCAATTATCAGCAATCATATAACAATTATAGATGCCGTCAATTACTTGTTTGTCTTTAATGGAGAAGCCTTGTGGTAAAGTGGTTGGAATTTCTTTAGTCATAGTAACATTTAACGTTGCTAATACAAATCCATCCTCATTCTTGATAGTCAATGTACCATTATATTCTTTACCGTCTTCATATTTCTTCCAGTCTACTCCAGTTGGTCTAGTATAAACTTTAACAACTTTGCTGAAATCAACTCTCTCCAAAGCAGCATTTAACATATAGTTTGTATCATAAATCTCATGTCCTTCTGAGTCTACAAAATATGCATGGAATACAGGTTGGTTATTATCAATCTTATCAGTAGTCCATGTGGCTTGATAAGGTGCGGATAATTTACTTAATGTAACAGCTTCTGCTTCTGATTTAGTCATATCTACAAGAGTTGCATCATTTGCAGATGGAGTTACTACCGTATTAATAGTTTCCCATGTAGCAGCTTCTTTACCTAATTTCACATAGAAAGCTTTACCATCAGGATCAACCAATGTACCATCATAGTTTACAGCATACACACGGAAACCAATGATATCATCAATGATATTATCTCCATTAATAGTAATTTCTGTAGAAGTACCTTCCACAACGGTATTTAATCCTGTATATTCATAAGAGTTCCAAGCATTGATTTCAGATGGAGCTGACTCTACAGCATTTTGGCTATCTAATGTAACATAAATAGCACGAATATTTTTAGGAGCTTCTACTTCATTATCTTTTGTTGACAATGAAATAGTCAATGCCTTACCTTGAACAGCTGGATAAACAGATTCTCTTTGACGATTATCACCTTGCTTAACGTTTGTATTTGATTTGTCTAAACCAATAACAGTAGTAGATACACCATTTTTCCATTCTAACTCTTTATATTCTACAGGAGTATTATTTTCAGAAGCAGAATAACGATTGTGTATTTTATTTACATTCTTTTCATTAACAAAGAAGTTCAATCCATTTTGTGGAGTATACGCCTGCCAATCCAGAGTTAAGTCATAAGATGAAATAACTTCTCTTGTTTCAGCGGTAGACAAGGTGTTATTTACCTGTACAGCAAAGAGAATAGCTTTAGTATCATTACCAACTTTGGTTTCTGTTACAGCAGAAAAAGCTTTTTCATCATAATTCTTTAAAGCAACTGTAACTTCCCATAATCCATTATTTCCTGCCGCACGGCTTAATAACCCGTTATATTTCTCAACTTTCTGAACAGATAAGAATTCATTCAGATTCTGTCCTTGGCTATTAGTCAAAGAAATCATTTCTGGAGTCAAGACTGCATTAGTCGGAGACACACGTACTACAAACTTATCTCCTGTTTGAATTTGATTACCTTTGGTGAAGGTAATGGCATTTGTAATACCTTCACTAAATACATTTTCTTTTTCAATAGCAGTAGAAAAAGTCAGTCCATCGCCTGTAGGATTAGCAGAATACGAAGCCACCAGTTCTACACTAGTAACCATATCAGCAATCTTACCAACAATGTCTTCTACTTTCTTAGTAGCAGCATCAACTTTCTCTGCCATATCTTTTAATGCAGCATCTGTGGATTCTTCTACTTCCTTTTTTAATGTCGCAATTTCTGCTTGAACAGCTTTGATCGCTTCTGCCTTTGCATCTGCAACAGCCTTGTCTGCAGCGGCTTTTGCAGCAGCGGCAGCATCACCAGCAGCTTTTGCAGCAGTTTCAGCGGCAGTTGCCTTAGCAAGAGCATCGCTTGCATCTTTTGCGGCAGTAGTTAAAGCAGCCTGCAAAGTAGCGATCTGAGAAGTCATGTCCTCCTTAGTCGCCAGTTTGTTAATTTGTTCCTGCAAATTGTCTATGTCATCATCATAGTCTTTACAAGATACAAATGTTCCTGTTGAAGAAACCATCAAGGCTCCGAACAGGATTGCACTTAAAAATTTTTTGTTCATAATAGAAAAACTTTAAATTTATAAATTTAAAAACTCAAAATGTTTATTGTTATAAAAGGACTTAATTGCGTTGAATCATAAAAGGACTCCGACTCTGCGATATATATTGCAGGGGAGTCATGCCAACTACTTTTCTGAATGCCACATAGAACACGCTCTTGGAGGCAAACCCGCAACGGCTGAAAAGCTCGCTCACAGGGCAATCTTTACCGTCCAGCAACTCTTTCGCGCGAGCCACTCTGTAAGAATTTATCAACCGCTTGAAGTTGCATCCGAAGTAGTTGTTCACCGCATTACTCAGGTAGGTCGTATTCGTGCCGGATACTATACAGTAATACTAATTGTTTGAATACCAGTTGTATGTGTGACAACTTTAATGATGTAAGGGCCATTTCAGGTTCTTTTTTATTTATAATTGACAATAATATCCGGTAAACTATCTACTGCTTTTTGTTTGAGTTCATCTATGATATGAACATATTTTTCAGTGTGCCGGGTAGTAGAATGTCCTGCAAGACTGGCGGCTGTTTTGATATTAGCTCCATTTGCCATAATGTTGGTGATAAATGAGTGTCGGGCACAGTGGAAGGTAATGTGTTTGTGTATATTAGCTCTTTTTACCCATTTGTTTAAAATCCTTAGTGTGTAAGAATAGGAGGGGAGCCCGAATACCAAGTCCTCATTAATGCCTTTATGCCTTTGTAGGAGTTTGATGGCAGTGTGGTTTAAGTTTAGATGCAAGATTGCGTTTTTGGAGTGTGACTGTACTTTCTGTTGCAGAATAGTAAGGCGGTTTGATGAGAAATCTATGTCTTTATATTGCAGTTGATGTACATCACACCAGCGCAGCCCGCAATAGCAAGAAAACAAGAATGCCCTTTTTACTTCGTTGTTGGGGCATGGAGTGATAGCAAGTTTCTGAATCTCTTTTAAACTGAGGATTGCTTTGGTTACTTCATCAAACTGCATCAGGCGGATACCATCTGTAGGATTAGATGTCATTAACTTTTTTTCTATACATTTATTAATGCACATTCTGAACTTCTTGAAATATCCGATGGGAGTGTTGCCTCGGAGATGATCCCTGAGATACTCAAGAAAGTTTATACAAAAATCTTTTGTGAGAAGGGTTACAGGTAAGCTTTTCTTTCTTGTAAACAGTCGCAGATGGGTGATACATGCCCTAACCATTTTCTTGTCCTTTTTGTGATAGGTATCCAGGAATTGTCCTATCAGAATATAGAAATCGGGAACATTGCTTTTATCTGTTGGAAGTATATCATTGAATGTATTTTCTATATCGTTCAGATGATATTCAACGGATAAGAATTCTAGTTCCTTTTTTGCTCTTATCTGCCTGGCAATTAGTATCTTGTTTTTGTTCTCCGCTCTTCGCTCTGCACTGGTAGGAGCATCCAGAATGATACCCAAATACTCTTTGCGGCGTTTTCCGTTATAACTGTAATTTAAATAAAGCGAAACTCTTCCTTTGTTCAATTGTTTCTTTCCTAATGTAATTCCCATAATGAATAATAATTAATACAATAATAATGTTGAAAAGAAGGACCATAGAGGGACTGAAAATGAATTCCTCCATCTTTCTTTCTATAATAATAATATCTTTTGTACCTTTGTGTCATAAACAAAAAAATGGAAGAAAATTTTGATATACGCGAGCAACAGCTCACAACTAAAGAACGCGATTTTGAGAATGCCTTACGTCCGTTGAATTTTGAAGATTTTAGCGGGCAGGATAAGGTGGTAGATAATCTGCGCATCTTTGTCAAGGCGGCGCGTCTGCGGGCCGAGGCGTTAGACCATGTTCTTTTGCACGGACCTCCTGGCTTGGGCAAGACGACCTTAAGTAATATCATTGCCAATGAACTGGGAGTAGGTTTTAAAGTAACCTCAGGACCGGTGCTGGATAAACCGGGGGATTTGGCGGGAGTACTGACCAGCTTGGAACCCAATGATGTGCTTTTTATTGATGAAATACATCGGTTGAGCCCTGTGGTAGAAGAATATCTGTATTCTGCCATGGAGGATTATCGTATTGATATAATGATAGACAAGGGACCTTCGGCGCGTAGTATCCAGTTGGAGCTGAGTCCGTTTACTTTGGTTGGAGCCACTACCAGGAGTGGGTTGCTGACTGCGCCTTTGCGTGCCCGTTTTGGAATTAATCTTCATTTGGAGTATTATGACGATGATGTATTGACAAGCATTATCCGTCGCTCTGCTAATATATTGAATGTGCCTTGTGACATGAAAGCAGCGGGTGAGATTGCTTCGCGCAGCCGTGGAACGCCCCGTATTGCAAATGCGTTGTTGAGGCGTGTCCGTGATTTTGCCCAGGTGAAAGGTTCCGGAAGGATTGATGTGGAAATTGCCCGGTTTGCTTTAGAAGCCTTGAACATTGACAGATATGGACTGGATGAGATAGATAACAAGATTTTATGTACTATTATAGATAAGTTTAAGGGAGGTCCTGTGGGGCTGACTACTATTGCAACCGCTTTGGGTGAAGACGCCGGAACAATAGAGGAGGTTTATGAACCTTTTTTGATTAAAGAAGGTTTCTTAAAACGTACTCCGCGTGGACGTGAGGTCACGGAACTGGCCTATATACACTTGGGACGGAGCATTTATAATAGTCAGAAGACATTATTTGATGATTAGAAGATGGCAGGATTAAAAGCATTAGCCAAGGAAACAGCCATATATGGGATGAGTAGCATCATCGGGCGGTTTCTGAATTATTTGTTAGTACCGATATATACCAACGCTTTGCCTGTGGAATCGGGGGGCTATGGTGTCATTACCAATATGTATGCTATAACTGCCTTGTTGATGGTGCTTTTAACATATGGTATGGAAACCGGCTTTTTCCGATTTGCCAATAAGGGGGTGGATGATCCGATGCGTGTCTATTCCACTACTTTGCTTTCGGTGGGGGCGACTGCGGTCTTGTTTTTAATTGTTTGTCTTTCTTTTCTGTATCCCATAGCAGGTTTCTTGGGATATGGAGAGCATCCGTGGTATATGGGGATGATGCTGATTGTAGTTGCAATGGACGCTTTCCAAGCTATTCCTTTCGCTTATTTGCGGTATAAGAAACGCCCTGTTAAGTTTGCTGCATTGAAATTGTTGTTCATTTTTGCCAGCATTGTCTTGAATATCGCTTATTTTGTAGGTATGAAGGGAGAGAATGTCGGAGTGGCTTTTGCTATAAATTTGGCTTGTACTTCTTTGGTGATGCTATGTATGTGGAAAGAATTGGTGGGCTTCAGATATGTGCTGGACAGGGAGTTGTTGCGGCGTATGCTGCATTATTCTTTCCCGATTCTGATTCTGGGTATTGCCGGAATCTTAAATCAGGTAGCTGATAAAATTATTTTTCCGTTTGTTTATCCTGATAAGGCGGAGGCGACTATCCAGTTGGGTATTTATGGAGCAGCCAGTAAGATAGCTATGATCATGGCCATGCTGACACAGGCTTTCCGGTTTGCATACGAGCCGTTTGTTTTTAGTAAGAGTAAAGAAAAGGATAGTCGGGAAATGTATGCCAAAGCGATGAAGTTTTTCATTATCTTCACTTTGCTGGCTTTTTTGGCTGTTATGTTTTACCTTGATATACTGCGTTATATTTTAGGGCGTGATTACTGGGTAGGGCTTAAGGTTGTACCTATTGTCATGGCTGCCGAGATGTTTATGGGTATTTATTTCAATCTTTCTTTTTGGTATAAACTGATTGATGAAACAAAATGGGGAGCTTATTTTTCACTGGTGGGATGCAGTATCATTATTCTGATAAATATTTTCCTTATTCCGGTATTTGGCTATATGGCGTGTGCTTGGGCGGGTTTTGCCGGATATGGAGTAGCTATGCTTCTCTCTTATTTTGTAGGGCAGAAAAAATATCCTATTAATTATGATTTGAAAGCAATAGGTAACTATGTGGTGTTAGCGCTGGTACTTTACATTGTTTCAGTTTATCTTCCTATTCAAAATATATTCTTGTTGTTGGGTGTTCGTACATTACTGTTGTTATTGTTTGTGGCATATATTGTGAAAACGGATTTCCCCTTACAGCAAATACCTGTTATAAACCGATACATAAAGAAATAGCAATGAGTGACCTGAAGAATAATTTAAAGAATGTGCCCTATATAAAGCAGTTCTTTAGTGAATATCTTGATTTGCGCAAGGATAAGGACAATGAAGCCTTGATTGTAGAAAGTATTCGTAATGGTGTTGAGTTCAAAGGAACTAATTTGTGGATTCTTATTTTCGCAATTTTTATAGCTTCATTGGGCTTGAACGTGAATTCTACGGCAGTTATTATTGGTGCCATGCTGATATCTCCGCTGATGGGACCGATAATGGGAGTAGGGTTAGCTATTGGACAGAATGATTTTGAATTGTTGAAGCGTTCTCTAAAAAGTTATTTGGTGGCAACTGTATTTAGTGTGATTACAGCTACCCTTTATTTTTCGCTGACTCCGTTGGATGAAGTACAATCGGAGTTGCTGGCACGTACTTCTCCTACCATATATGATGTGCTTATAGCTTTGTGCGGTGGTTTAGCCGGTATAATCGCTTTGTCTACAAAGGAGAAAGGGAATGTAATTCCAGGGGTTGCTATTGCTACGGCTTTGATGCCGCCTTTGTGTACTGCTGGATTCGGGCTTGCTACCGGAAATTTACTTTATTTTTTAGGTGCATTCTATTTGTATTTTATTAATTCAGTATTTATCAGTTTGGCTACTTTTATCGGGGTACGTGTCATGCATTTCCAACGTAAGGAATTTGTGGATAAGGAGCGCGAAAAATTAGTCAAAAAATATATCATTGTTATTACTTTAGCCACCATGTGTCCTGCTATTTATTTGACTTATGGTATTGTGAAAAGCACTATTTATGAGGCCTCTGCCAATAATTTTATTAATGAAGAATTGGATTTTAATAATACTCAAGTAATAGACCGGAAGATTTCTTTTGAGAAGAAGGAAATACGTGTTGTGCTAATAGGCAATGAGGTCCCGGAAACAGAAATAGCAACCGCAAGGGATAATTTGAAACATTTTAATTTGGCAGGTACTAAACTAGTTATTCTTCAAGGAATGAATAATGATGCGATGGATATTGGTAGTATAAAGGCCCAAGTGATGGAGGATTTCTATAAGAATAGTGAAAAGCGTTTACTGGAGCAGCAGGAGAGAATTAAGTCTTTGGAAAACGAGCTTAAAGTATATGCTGCATATAATACTGTAGATAAAAAAATAATTCCTGAACTTAAAGTACTTTATCCTACAGTAGAAGCCATAGCTATGGCAAAGACTGTGGAATTACAGGTGGACTCAACTAAAACGGATACATTGACAATAGTCTTGATGAAATTCAGTAAAAGACCCATTGGGAAAGAACAAGAAAAAATATCCGAATGGTTGAAAGCACGTGTCGGAGCAAAAAAACTTAAATTAATTGTAGAATAAAATCATGAAAAAACTACTGTTGCTGCTAGTCTTCCTACCTTTATATATATGGGGTAGTGAAGGAATGTGGCTTCCTTGTTGTCTTAGCAAACAAACTCAACAAGTGATGAAAGAAATGGGGTTGGAACTTTCATCTGAACAATTGTATAATCCTGGTGGAAAAGCATTGGCTAATGCTGTTGTTAGTTTTGGAGGTTTTTGTTCGGGTGTTGTTGTATCTCCGGATGGTTTGGTTTTTACTAACCACCATTGTGGGTATGATGCCATTCAGCAGCATAGTTCTGTGGAGCATGATTATTTGCGAGATGGTTTTGTAGCCGATTCCTTAAGTAAGGAGCTTCCTAATCCGGATTTATTTGTCAGTTTTCTGATACGCACAGAGGATGTGACGGAGCGTGTGTTGCAAGCTATTCCAGTCGGAACAAAGGAAAATGACCGTGCACTGATTGTAGATTCTATTTCCACATTGATTGCTCAGGAAGCTGTGGCGAATGATACGTTGCTGCGTGCTGAGATAACTCCTTTTTATGGTGGCAATGAGTTTTATCTATCTGTGTATAAGGATTATTATGATGTTCGTTTGGTATTTGCTCCTCCCTCTTCTGTAGGCAAGTTTGGCGGAGATACAGATAATTGGGTATGGCCCCGCCATACCGGGGATTTCTCTGTCTTCCGTATTTATGCTGATCAGAATAATCAACCGGCAGCTTATTCTCCGGAGAATAAGCCTTATCATCCGGATTATTTTGCTCCTGTTTCTTTGGGAGGGTATGAACAGGGATCATTTTGCATGACTATGGGATATCCCGGTTCTACCAGCAGGTATTTATCTTCATTTGGGATAGACGAAAGAATCAATACGGATAATGCCGCCATGATTAATGTTCGTACCATCAAGCAAGCTATTTGGAAAAATGCAATGGAAAAAAGTGATGATATCCGCATTAAATATGCTTCCAAGTATGCACAAAGCTCTAACTATTGGAAGAATAGTATAGGGATGAATCAAGCGGTAAAAGAATTGAAAGTGATAGAGAAAAAACAAGCTTTGGAGTGCCAATTGCAAGAATGGGTTCGTCGGGAACCTGATAAACGAAGCAAATATGCAAGGGTTTTGACTGAACTGGAGTTAAATTATCGTAATCGTAGAAATGCGGCACGGGCTATGGCATATTTTGGAGAAACATTTGCCAATGGACCGGAGTTGATTACGGCAGCCTTAGCTGTACTGAATTTTGATTTTGAGGCAGAGGAGAGTGATTTGGAGCGTAATATGCGGCAATTGTTGGAGATTTATGCCAATATGGATATAAGTGTGGATAAACAAGTCTTTGTGGCTATGTTGAAAGAATATGCAACTGAGGTAGGCAAGGAATTTTTACCTGATGTTTATTCATTGATAGAGAAAGATTTTAAAGGTGATTACCAAGCTTATGTAGATGATTTGTATACTCGTTCCTCTTTAAAGACACCACATGGTTTTGAACAGGTAGTGAGAGGAGATACCACTTATGTCTTGTTTGATGACCCTGCGGCTTCTTTTGCCATCGATATGTTGGTGAAATTTTATGAATTCAATCAGTCGGTGGAAGAAGCTAGTATGAATATTGAGAAAAATGAACGTTTGCTGAATGAAGCAATGCGTGAGATGGAGGCAGATAGGGTGTTTTATCCGGATGCTAATTCTACTATGCGTCTGAGTTTTGGCATGGTGGGTGGTTACTCACCGAAAGATGCTATTGAGTATTCTTATTTTACCACGACAAAAGGAATTTTTGACAAGATAAGGCAGTATAAGGGAGATAGTGATTTCGATGTGCTTCCTTCTGTAGTCGAATGCTTGAGAAGGAAGGATTTCGGACGTTATGCTGCTGGGGATGGTAATATGAATGTTTGCTTTATTTCGGATAATGATATTACAGGAGGGAATTCCGGTAGTGGAATGTTTAATGGAAAAGGGGAATTAATAGGTCTTGCTTTTGACGGGAATTGGGAAGCAATGAGTGGAGATATTGTTTTTGAACCTAATTTGCAGCGTTGTATCGGGGTGGATATCCGCTATGTTCTTTACATGATTGAAAAATATGGGAAAGCTTCCTGTTTAATCGATGAACTGAAATTGAAAGACTAAAGGAAAAGTATGAAATGACAGGGAGCTGAGTATGTCAAAGTTCCGATAGATAGCTTATCATATAATCTTTCATCTGGAAGATAGTAAAAAATCTGTTAATATTAATTCGATGTAAACAAGGATATTCGGCAAATAATATAATAAATCTGTTGGGTTTATTATATTATTTGCCGAATATCCTTGAAATGACAGGTTGTTTCAATTCCGCATACTCCGCTATTATTCAAGAGAAGTGGATGTTATTTGCATATTTCTACTATGTCCAATCCTCTTTCATTAAGTTGGATTCCTTATTTCTTGGATTTCTTTTTCTTATTGTTATCGCTGTTAAAGAATTGTTTCCAGTCGTCTTTCGTTTTGGGGCCTCGTTCTTCAATGTAGCCACGTTCCGCATGGCTAGTTTTTCCTTCTTTTGAGGTCGTTTTTTTATTGGACCTGTCACCTTTTTTGCCGAATGAAGCATTCCTTGCCGCACTGCTCCTGCGTTCGCCATTGTCGTTTTTGCCATTATTGTCACCGGCAACTTCTACTACAATTTTCCGGCCGCCATTCAGATTGACCTTGTTTAACGCCTTGATAACATCCTGTGCCTGATTTTCTGCTACTTCGAAGAAAGAGAAATTCTGCATCAGATCTATTCGCCCGATGGTGGTACGTTGCTTCTTCATGTTGCGGTTAATCAGTTCAATGATTTGATTGGCATAAAAACCATCTGTCTTTCCCACATTCAGGAACAGGCGGGTATATCCTTTCTCGGCCTTGCGTTCTGTCTTTTCACGGGCGCTACCATGGTCTTTGCGTCCTTTCGGTTCACGTTCGCTACGGCGGTCGTTCATGCTGGGAGTTTCTATTTCCGGAGCGTTGCTGTAATATTCCAAGAAGCGGTTGAACTCCATCGATACTACACGCTTTATCAGGTCTTCCTTCGAAAGCCATTCCAGTTTGCGATAGATACCGGGTAGGAAGGACTCGATTTCCTCGTCGTTCACTTTTACCTTTTCTATATCATCGATCAGTTTGATTAATTGTTGTTCGCAGATTTGTTTACCGCTAGGCATTTCACCCATGATAAATTTTTTGTTGATGATACGTTCTATCTCGCGCATTTTTCCTTTCTCACGCAGGTTGATGATAGCGATAGAAATACCGGTTTTGCCGGCACGTCCTGTACGTCCGCTACGGTGAGTATAGCTTTCTATATCATCGGGCAGGCCATAATTAATGACATGTGTCAAATCATTTACATCCAAACCGCGGGCAGCTACATCTGTAGCAACCAGAAGCTGTAAATGACGTTGACGGAATTTCTGCATCACCAAGTCACGTTGTGCTTGTGAAAGCTCGCCGTGTAGAGAATCTGCATTATAACCATCTTGAATCAATTTATCAGCTATTTCCTGAGTTTCCTTACGGGTACGGCAGAAAATGATACCGTAAATTTGTGGGTAATAATCCGCGATACGCTTCAATGCAGCATATTTATCTTTGGCGTGTACCAGATAGGCAATGTGGTTTACGTTCTTGCTGCCTTCATTCTTAGTACCGATTGTAATCTCTTTCGCATCGTGCAGGTATTTTTTTGCAATACGCGAGATTTCGGGACTCATGGTAGCTGAGAACATCAAAGTGTTCCGGTCTTCGGGAACCTTTTCAAGAATAGCATTGATGCTGTCGGTAAATCCCATATTCAGCATCTCGTCAGCTTCGTCCATTACTACATCGGCAATGGTCTCCAGTTTGGCGACTTTTCTTTCCATCAGGTCAATCAGTCGTCCGGGAGTGGCTACAATAATGTGTACACCTGCCTTCAACATGCGTATCTGGCTTTCGATGGATGAGCCACCGTATACAGGAAGGACTTTCAGTCCATCAATATACTTGGAATAATCATTCAGATCACCTGCGATCTGCAAGCATAACTCACGTGTGGGGCATAATATAAGTGCTTGAGGCACACGTTTTTTTACTTCAATTTTTTGGATAAGCGGCAGACCAAATGCGGCTGTTTTTCCAGTCCCTGTTTGTGCTAGGGCTACTACGTCGTTGCCGTTCCCCAATAAATACGGTATTACTTCTTCTTGTACCGGCATGGGGTTTTCATACCCCATTTCTTTAATTGCTTTTAGTATTTCCGGGGAAACGCCTAACTCTTCAAATGTCTTCATTTATTTTCAAATATCTAATTCGTTACAAAGATACGGATAATCACGGGATTATATAGTATTTATACAATATTTGTTTTCTTCAGGGATAGAATTTAGGGAATATTGGCTAAATGCCGTTTGGGAGCAAAAGAAAAAAGTCGTTATCTTTGTACCCGAATGTAGTATATGACATTGGTGGACTGCAATTTGAACAATGAAAGAGTTTCATTACATATTATTCTCAATCTTTCTTTCTTCCATGATTATATATATGGGAGTCGGAATACCTATTGTGCAGTCCCGTTGCTATCAGTGCGCTGATAAGGATGCGGCATTATTGACAGTGGTGGATATTTCCAATTATGGATGTACTTGCGGATGTGGTGATGTTGGAAATAAAAACGTGAAATCTGGTTCGGGATGTTCTTGCCATCATGACAAGATGATGGAGCGGAAGTCATCAGATGTTCCTTGTTCTAGCGTGAAAATCCAGAAAATTAACTTGCCTGTTTTAGGTACATCACTTCATTTGGACAACGTAACACTGTCCGTTATTCATTTGATATTCAATGCATACAGTATAAACTTCGATCTGTTGTCTTCTGTAAAAAAGGAGAGCTGCTATACGGATACCTCATTGTGTCGACAGCCTCCAAGAGGGTATTTGAATCTTATTTGTACACTTTTGATTTAGTAAGATAGCTCTTTGAGTAGGGAGGAATTGCTAAATTTGTATAAGTGTGTAACAGATAAAGAAAAATAAAAACATGAAATTTATAGTTTTCTTAGGTGCTTTTCTGTGGCATTTGATGCCTGTAAGCGCTCAAGTAAAAGGAATGGTGAAGGACAACCAAGGTGAACCTGTTGTTGCTGCCAATGTCTTTTGGATAAATACAACAAATGGAACTGTCACAGATGAGAATGGGACATTTACTATTGAACAGCCTGTTGGTGCAAAAAAATTGGTAGTAAGTTTTATAGGATATGAGAATGATACGATTGTGGTTGAAAATGATCATAAGGAGCTGGCTATCATATTACAAGGTAGTGTAATGATGGATGAGGTCCAAGTGGTGGAACGTAAGATAGGAGTTGTAAAATCCCGTTCCAGTGTGTTGAATCAGGATATGATTTCAAGTGCGGAACTGGCTCGGGCGGCTTGTTGTAACTTGGGTGAAAGTTTCACAACAAACCCTTCTGTAGATGTAAGCTATGCTGATGCTGCCACAGGGGCCAGACAAATTAAATTGTTGGGGCTCTCGGGAACTTATGTACAAATGCTGACAGAGAATATTCCTAATTATCGTGGAGCATCTGCTCCTTTTGCTTTGGGGTATATTCCCGGCCCATGGATGCAAAGCATACAGGTGTCCAAGGGTAGTTCATCTGTAAAGAATGGTTATGAGGCGATTACCGGACAGATAAATGTTGAATTTAAGAAGCCTCAAACTACCCAGTCCTTAAATGTCAATCTTTTTGCTAGCAGTAAAGAGAAGTATGAGGCTAATTTTGATGCTAATGTACATTTGAATAGCCGACTGAGTACTGGAGTATTGGCACATTATGAGAATAGTACTAGGTCGCATGATGATAATGGAGATGGATTCTTGGATATGCCTAAAGTAGAGCAATATAATCTTCAGAACCGTTGGGCTTGGATGGGAGATCAGTATGTATTTCAGGCTTCTGTCAAAGCAATGAAAGAGGATCGTACAAGCGGACAAGCTACTCATTTACATATGGATAATTCTGTTGGTGGCTTTGTAGGTAGGGAACTTTATAAAATAGGTATCCATACGGATCGTTATGAGGCATTTACTAAAAATGCTTATATTTTTGATAAGGAAAAGGGAACTAACTTGGCTTTGATTCTCTCGGGATCTTTGCATAAGCAGGATGCAGGATACGGTTATAAATTATATAATGTGGACCAGAAGAATTTGTATACTTCATTAATGTTCGAAACGAATTTCGATGAGCGTAACAGTATTTCTGCAGGGTTAAGTTTGAACTATGATTATTTCAATCAGACCTATCGTTTAGAAAATGATGATACAGGTTTATTATATGGAAAGGAGAAAGAGACCGTGCCTGGTGCTTATGTGCAGTATACGTATAATTGGAAGGATAAAATTATTCTTATGGGAGGGATTCGTGCTGATCATAGTGATATATATGGTACCTTTGTTACTCCGCGTGCTCATATCAAATATGCTCCTGATGATTGGGTGAACCTACGTGTGTCTGTAGGCAAAGGATATCGCACTAATCATGTGTTGGCGGAGAACAATTATTTACTTGCCAGCAGTCGTAAAGTAAAGATAGATAATGATTTGGATCAGGAAGAAGCATGGAATTATGGTTTCAGCTCTTCATTTTATATTCCGGTATTCGGTAAAACCTTGAATGTGAATACCGAATACTATTACACTGATTTTAGGCGTCAAATGATTATTGATTTGGATACGGACCCCCACATTGTACATTTTGCTAACTTGGAAGGGAAGTCTTATTCTCATACTTTTCAAGCCGAGGCAACTTATCCTTTTTTTAAGGGTTTTACATTAACTGCAGCTTATCGCTTGACAGATGTGAAAACTACTTATAATAAGAAATTATTGGAGCGTCCTCTTACCGGAAAATATAAGGGACTTTTGACTGCTTCTTACCAAACACCACTGGGCCTATGGCAATTTGATGTGACTTTGCAGATGAATGGTGGTGGTAGAATGCCCTCCTCTTATACATTGCCGGACGGTGCTCCTTCGTGGAATACCCGATACCAGTCTTATCAATTGTTAAGTGCTCAGATTACTCGCTGGTTCCGGCATTGGTCTATTTATGTGGGAGGAGAGAATATGACGAACTTTAAGCAAAAGAATCCGATTGTAGGAGCGTCGAATCCTTGGGGGACAAATTTTGATTCAACCATGATTTGGGGACCTGTACACGGAGCGATGTATTATGTAGGTTTTCGCTTTAATTGGGATAGAAACTAATATATTGATAATCAAACAGAAATGGATTATGAGAACAAAATTAATCGCTATTATGGCAGCTGTCTGCTTTACTGCCACTTGCTTTGCAAAAGACATTAAAATTGTAGTTTTAAACACTGATCCTCAGATGCACTGTGCCAACTGTGAGAGCAAGATTAAGAACAATATTCGTTTTGAGAAGGGTATAAAAGAAATTGAAACAAATTTGGCGGATAAAACGGTTACTATTAAGTATGATGCTGATAAAACCACGGTAGAAAAAATAATTGCTGGATTTGCCAAGATTCATTATACAGCTACTGTTGTTGAAAATGAGAGTAAGCAGAAGGATGATATCCGTGGCAAACAGCCGAAAGCAGATGAGGATGGTTGTAAACAAGAAAGAGGAAAATAGATGAGATGCTATGTGATAAGAGGGAAAAAACGATGGAATGGATATTTTGGGAACTCTTTTGCACCACTTCGTGGCTTTAAATGACTGATAAATAAGATGCTATATCAGAGTGGAAAGGGGTTTAACCACCTAGTGGAAAAAGAGGAAATATCAATCTTGGTTAAAAACTTTATTATAACTGCATCATAAAAAGACTCCGCATGAAGCAATTAATCTTTAATTGCTTCATTGCGGGGGGTATGGGTGAAGATGAGAGAATTTTATAGTGTTCGAGTGTTTGTGTATGTGACTGTTTATATCATTCATCTTCTTCCCTATATTCTAGAATATCTCCAGGTTGACAGTCTAGTTCCCTGCAGATAGCCTCTAAGGTTGAGAAGCGGATGGCTTTTGCCTTCCCGGTTTTCAGTATGGAGAGGTTGGCAGGCGTCAGATCTATCTTTTCGGCTAAATCTCCTAGCGAAATCTTTCGTTTCGCCATCATTACGTCTAAGTTTACTATAATCGGCATAGGTTAGTTATTTTGGGATTTATTCGGGTTCTCATCTAATGCGTGCCACCAAAAGGTATAGCGTTGTGTTAGTCTTTTAAAGGCATACAGACAGAAGCAAGTCCATCCAATGTTGATTGATATCCTCACTGCTTTGTTGTCCAACGATGGATGCAACACCAGGAAATAGATGAATGAACTTACAAACAGAGTAGCTATCAAGGAAAGCATCAAATAAAAAATGCTTTTCCCTTTTGAGGGTAGAGTATTCTTTTCTTTCATAACTTTTCTTTTTTAAATGGTTAGGTCTTGTTCCTCTTTCATTTTTACTCCGATAGCAAATATCTCGGCAAAGAGGATAGGAAGGATTATTGCCACCCAGTCGGGGGAGTAACCAACATAGCTGATGATTTTGTACCCCGGTATGCTGATTTGATTCATGGCTGCGTTTCCTGTTAGCCATTCTCCGATGGCTGTGAGAATTTTTAAACTTGCGCTGGTGTATGCAAACCAACGTAGGCGTAGCACATTGGCTGGTATAAATACTTCGCGGCGTGAGATGGAGATGAGCAGCCGGATTAATGAGTAGAAACCGATTAGAAAAAAGAATAGTCCGGGTATGGTTAACCCTATGACAAGGATATACCAGGCAGATGGCTTGGCATACGTTTCTATTTCAGTTATTGTATAAGGAAGTGGACAATCTACACGGTTGTTATTCAGTGAATCGACTGTTGTTTCAGATAATGGTTTTACATTTAGTTTGACACGGGTTATCATGTGGTGTCCGGATTCATACATCTCTGTTGCACCGCTTTGTCCTTCTTCAAATCCCTTTTTGAAATCTTTCCAGCCTTCATCCAGTCCTCCGATGAAATTTGCAAGGATTGCAATAATGGCTATGATACCTAATATTCTGAACTTCTTCATGCTGTATGATTTTTATATGGTTAAATCTTGTTCCTCTTTCATGCGGATACCAATATGGAATATCTGTCCGATGAATGCGATAAATGTTCCCAATAGATAAACAAGCATGTGGTTGGTGTTGCCGGGTACTAATTGCTCTATATTTGTAAAATTGTAAAGGATTGATTGAAATACACCACCTATTAAAACTACTGCTCCAACCCAGGTTATTAATTGTGCATTACTTGTTTCAAAGACAATTCCTTTACGTATATTGTTGATGATCAATGCGATAAGGACGCTGCTCCAAACCATAATGACGGATGGAATGAAGGAGTAAATAATAGCAGCAAATTCAATGCTGTTATCATTATGTCCCATTTCCCAGCAGAGCAGAAGAGAATGTAAGAATCCTGTTGCCGCACATGCATAGCAAATAATGGAAAGAATGAGTACGAACTGTCGGCGTTGTTCTTCCTGATTTCTTTTATAGAATAGTGGCATAATTTCTTTTGTTTTAGATGGTTAAATCTTGTTCTTCCTTTAGTTTGTATCCATAACGGAATATTTCGGCCAGGATGAACATGAATAGAGAACCGGCAAACCATGCGGCATCATTGATGGTGATTGAATTGTGTGTTTGGTCAAAGAGATTTCCCAACATATATACTAAAGGAGGCAGGAACAGGGCGATTCCCATGATGGAGAACAGTTGATAGTTTTGCCTGATGAAGAAATTTTGTTTGTTGATATTCTTGATCAATTTGTTGATGGAAAATCCAATGGTAAAGAATACCAGGAACTCTGTGCCATAAAAGACTATGGCGGATATGTGTTCTGCGGCAATACTTTTTTTAAGTGGAATATAGATACTGTCTATCGTATTAAAAGCCAGTACTCCCAGGAATAAAAGGAATATTCCTGTTATAACTTTTAGTGACTTTGGGCTGTCCATGTTTTCTTCTTTTCTTATTATTTAAAATGAAATGTGTATGAAACGTGCCTTGTACCTTGCTTGTCGTTGTGACCGTTGGCTAAAGCTATGATATGTTTCAGTTTGTTTTTAATCACTCTTTAGATGGTTAAATCTTGTTCTTCTTTCATTTTCAATCCAACAGCGAATACTTCAGCAACCAGCAGTGCGATGAATCCCAATATAAAGGTTGGTTCGGAAAACGCAAATATATTAGAGTATTCGCATCCCTTGAGTTCCAAAACTTGTGCCGCTTCATAGTTCCCGATCATGATGGTGGTAAAAGAACAAATGAATAGAAGTATCAGTGACACGCCCAGCTTGCGGAGAAACTTGACATTCTTCCAACTGAAAATGTCACCACGGTTGATATTCCGGATCAAATAGAAAAATTGTATCAGGCAGAAGATGCCTGCTATGACCGAAACTAATGTAGTGATTCCGTTTGCTGTTCGGGATAGGCTGCTTCCTGTTGTCGGGGCTTCTATTAAACTTATGATTGGTTTGATGGAAGCCTGTGAGGAATTTTTCAGATTTGTCACGCTTCCTGTTTCTGCAAATAGGTCGGAAGGTATTGTACAGACTATTTTGTAGTCGGATATGTTGAGGTCTTTTCCTTTTTCTACACTCTCATATCCGGCTTTAAACCCGGCACTGACGCTTTGAACCATCAGACTGATTACCGTGGAAGTAGAAAGGAGCAGGCCGATAAGTACGCAGGCACAGAGAAGATTGAGTCTCTTTTTCATGATTGGTTGTGTTTGTTAAATGGTTATATCTTGTTCATTAATAGCTTTGACTTGTATGTTGGTAGGTTTCGGCAAGTATTTGTTCAGGTAGAGATACATACTTATAAAAACGATTATGGCTAGTACTAAGAGAATGTAGGTGATTGTTGTGCCCAAGGTCTCCATAGTCGTTTGGCTGAGTTCCTCTCGGGTGGCTGTGAACATGGTCCATGCGCCGAATGAGTTGTTGATAATGTGTCCCACAATACCTGGAACTAAACTTCCGGTGCGATAATATAACCATCCGAAGAGCAGACCGATGAGAAATGCGAAAGGTATTTGTGCAGGATTGCCGTGTATGATTCCGAATATGAGTGCGGAAACCAGTATGGCCCATTTAGGTGACCATCCTTTTCTTAGCAAATGCCCTTCTATAGCTCCACGAAATAAAAATTCTTCTAAAATAGGGACGACGATAGCAATGCTGAGAACACCGAATATATTATGGCTCATCGAAATAAATAGTTCTTGATTAGTGTCTGTCAGATCGAGCGCTTCATTTAATATTCCTGCTATGAATTGTGCGGATAACAGGAGAGGGAGGCACAAAAGAATGATTCTTTTTGAAACTTCATACATACTCTCTTTATTGAACTTGACATAGTGGAAATGTACCAAGTGCCATGTCATGGCTAATGCGGAGAGTAACATACCGATGGATATTGCTATTGTTCCGGGGCGGAAGTTGGCTGTAATATCTGCTCCGCCGATAAGAGCAATGGTGGCATCGGTTCCGGTTGCCAGAAAAATGAATAGTAATTGATAAGCCAGATAGTAAAGTATCAATTTAATTGCACGTCCCATAATAATCTGTTTATTGGTTTAAAATTTTATTAGGTTGGAAGTGTGTCAAAATGAAAACGACCTATCATTTTGACACACTTTCAATGATATTTATTTTTTCAGGTGAGCATCCAGGAATTTCTCCATGGCACGATAGAAATCGAATTTGTTCTCTTCGTTATGGAAACCGTGTCCTTCGTTGTCTTTTACCATGTATTCTACTTCTATACCGCGTTTTTTCAGCGCTTCCACCATTTGGTCAGATTCTGCTTTATTCACACGTGGGTCGTTAGCGCCTTGTGCGATAAAGAGAGGAGCTTTGATTTGGTCTACATGAAATACAGGTGAATATTTTTCCATCATTTCTTTATCTTTCACAGGATCACCTACCATTTCATACATCATGTCCAATAAGGGTTTCCAATAGGGTGGGATAGTCTGCATGAAGGTGAACAAGTTGGATACACCCACATAGTCGATGGCACATGCATAAAGATCAGGAGTAAAGGTGACCCCTGCCAATGTTGCATATCCGCCATAGCTTCCACCGTAGATCGCTACACGTTTCGGGTCGGCGATTCCTTTTTTTATCAACCACTCTACGCCGTCGGTGATGTCGTTCTGCATGGTTTGTCCCCATTGTTTGTAGCCCAGTTCGGTGAATTTGCGTCCATAGCCGGTTGAGGCTCGGAAGTTCATTTGAAGAACAGCATAGCCACGGTTGGCAAGGAACTGTACTTCCGGATTATATCCCCAGCTGTCACGTGCCCACGGCCCCCCGTGCGGATTGACTACTACAGGCAGATTTTTGGCGTTCTCCATGGTGTATCCTTTCGGGAGAGTGAGGTATCCTTCAATGGTCAGACCATCCCGGCTGGTATAGGTAATGGGGTGCATCGGAACCATATCTTCTTCTTTAATCCAGGGAGCCAAGTCAGCTATTTTAGTTAGTTTGTCTTCTTTTACATTATAGGTATAATAAGTTCCATAAGTGCGGTCGCCTCCAGCATAAATAATACGGATATTTTCGCTTTTATCTTCGCTGGTGGTGTTGATATCATAACCTTCCAGTTTCTGTTCCAACTTGGTACGGATAGCTTCTTCGTCCTTATCGAAGTAATGGCGGATAGTACCTTTGTGTCCGGTACAGGATACGGAGATTAATTTCTTTTTCAGTTCAGAATAGCCCAATCCGGAGATATCATATTTATCATTGGTGTAAAGTACTTCTTTTTCCTCACAGGTAGCCGGATCCATTAGGACGAGGGCGGTCTTGTCCCGTCCGATGTTGGTCAGGGCATAAACCATTTTATTGTCGGGGGTGAAGGTGGCAAAGCTTACCGTTTCCTTGAAATTGGTAGTTAGTACCGGACGGAAGGGCTGCTCTTCCGTTTCGCGATAGAGAATTTGGGTATTTACTCCGTCTACAATAGCTAAGGCTACACGCAGTTTTCCGTTGTGGTCAGTCATCCATCCTTGTATGTTTCCGGGGTTCTCAGCTAATTGGGTCAGTTCACCGTTATTGAGATTCAAGCGATAAGGATCAAATACTTGTGGATTACGCTTGTTCAGACCGATGATGACCAGTGAGTCGATATTTTCCAACGGATCAATGATAGTTGTCCTTACCTTGGGGAATGCGGTATATGCTTTGGGGTCAGTACCGTCTACATTGACTCCGTAGAGCTGAAAGTTTTCATCGCCGGCAGTATCTTTTATATAAAGTATCCGATGACCGTTTGCCCACATGCTTCCTGCAAGGTCCCGTACCGTTTCTGAAGTGATTCGGGTTGCTTTGTCTGAACCGACTTCTTGTACGAATAAGTTCAGGCGGTTTTCATACGGAGCCATATATGAGAAGTATTTGCCATCCGGTGAGATTTGGTATCCCGCTTTTTCAGGATTCTTGAAGAAGTTTTCTAAAGGAACTTGTGCATTGGCTTCGGAGGCGAAACCGAGTGTTACCAGTAAGGTTGTTGCGGCTAAAATGTGTTTTAATGTTTTCATCTTGATGTATTTTAAAGTTGTTATTTTATCAGTTTATTAAATTTGCAATGGCTTGTTTACAAGGAACGTACCAATGTTCAATGAATAGGATGAATAATATTAAAAGAAAGATAATCTCGGACTTTTGTTGTGCTCTTTGTGCCAGAGGAGTATTTAATGGAATTTCAACCAGAATGAGTTTTCCAAAAACTATTCCCATGAGCATACCCAGAGCTAGACCGATTGATGGATATACAAATCCGATAATCATTCCAGTACACACTCCGATGGTTTGCCATCGGTTGGTTATACTGTTCTTTTGAGTTTGTGCTTCCATTATTTCTTGTCTTGTGTGTCGGCCAGCAAATTTATGTTGCTGTCTTCACGGTAAATACTTTGTTGTTTGTTGTTGTTGAAGGTGCTTTCCTTGACGTTCCATTCGGCATAGTTGAGTTTGGTTTCATACGCTCCGGGAGTTACTGTAAGTAAATAAGCCGGTTTCCACAGTTCCCGATAAGCATCCCAGCGATAGGCTTTTTTCTCAATTACCTGACCATTTTCATCGTGTTTGTACTCATACTTCAATTTGCGTGTCAATGTTTTGCCGTCTTCATTCAGTGTATACACTGTTGTGTTTGTGTCGTCTTGACCGTAGATGTACTTCGTGTTTCCTGTTTGTGCGTTTGCTGTTGTTGTACAACTCATCATTACTACTGCGATTGCTGCTACTAAACCTGATTTAAATACTGACTTTTTCATTTTACTTTGTGTTTTAAATGTTTGTGTTTGTTCTTTCTTGTTTTTCGATATTCATTTATCGTTTATCGATATGCAAATGTACATCTTATTTTGATACTACAAAAGAAAAACAAGAAAAAATTATCGAAAAACGATAAAAATATATCCTTTATCATACTTTATAAGACAAAAATGAATGAAGAAACGTTTTTTATGCGAGAAGAGAGAGGGTGGAAGGGGAGGTTGCATCTTTCGGGAAGAAAACCATTTATATATTTCTTTCAGAAAAGTAAGTGCACTTGCTTTTTTCCGTCATATTAAAGAAGAATTTTAGCGGTTTTCTCCCTGTCTTTGTGCATTTGGGCAATGAGCTCGTCTATTGTGCCATATTTTTCTTCAGGGCGAAGATACTTTACGAACTCTATGCGCATTTCTTTGTGGTAGATATCCTCCGAGAAATTGAGGATGTTTACCTCGATACTTACATTGTTGCCATTATTGATAGTAGGGCGGTGTCCTATGTTCAACATTCCTGCCCATTTTTTCCCCTCCACATACACGTATACTGCATAAACACCTTCCGAGGGAATTAATTTGTCGCTACAATCCACTTGCAAGTTAGCTGTGGGGAACCCTATTTTTCTGCCTACTTTGTAGCCATCTACCACCGTTCCATCCAGATAATAGTTGTACCCTAGAAATTGGGCAGCCTGACTTACTTTGCCTTCTTTTAACAGCTGACGGATGACTGAGGAGCTGATTTTATCCTCTCCGTCTGTATAAGCTCGCGCGCGTACCATATATATATTTAATTCCTCGCCATAACGGCAATAATCTTCAAAACTTTCACTGCGGTTGTGGCCGAAACGATGGTCATAGCCTATAACTAAGGTGTGAATATTGAATTTGTTACGTAGTAACTGCATGAATTCCCGGGCCGAAAGCAGCGAAAGTTCTTGTGTAAAAGGAAGAAGGAGGCAGTAATCTACTTGCGTTGTTTCCAGTAACTCAAGTTTCTCCTTGGGTGAAGAGAGCAGTTGTGGATGATAAGTGGTTTGTATCACTTGTCTGGGATGCATAGGAAAAGTGACCAATGCAGAATATAATCCATCCTTGTCTGCGACCTCTTTTACTTGATTGATAAGAAAGCGGTGTCCACGATGCACCCCGTCAAAGAAGCCGATAGTGGCAACTGAAGGGGGTAATGCTTGATGGTTTATATCTGATATTATTTCCATTATTCAAAAAGTGAACTTAAATTTTCTCCAATATGATAGTGATGGGATTGTATACCAAGTGACATAGCTGCCTGGCAATTAGCTTCCGAGTCGTCTATAAAGAACGTTTCTTCAGGCAGGATGTTTGCCTCTTTCATCATTTGCTCATAAATGTTTTTTTCAGGCTTGGCTTTATGCATCTCGAAAGACAGAAAAGTATCTTCAAAAAAATCATTTACGCGGAAACCTCGATAACTGAACATCTGCTCGCAGGCATACTCCCAATGTATCCGATTAGTATTACTAAGCAGATAAACCATATAGTGTTCGCGCAATTCTAGTAATAAGTCCAGCTTCTCACGAGGAATATCAAGTAGCATCAGGTTCCACATATCATCAATTGTACGGTCGGTCAGCGATTCGCTGGCCTCCTTGCGAATGGTTGACCGGAATTCTTCCGGACTGATCTCACCTAATTCAAATAGGGAAAAGAAACCTTTCCCCTTGAACTGGCATACCTGTTTCTCGATATCTTGGAATCCTGCTTTGCGAAAAGCATTCAGGCAATTGTCAAAATCCAGATTTATTAATACTCCTCCTAAATCAAAAACGACATTTTTAATCTTACTGTCCATAACTCTTTATGTGCTTAATTCTCTTTCTTAGTTTTTCTTCTGTATTCGTTTTATCCAACGGTGAATTTCACCAATCCACAATACGAATGACGTTCCTGCGATAATATAAATCCAAGTAATAAAATCCATAGGTTCGGTACGGAATACTTTACCTCCGAATTCGACAATCAGAATTTGTCCGACCAAAATAATGATAGCTACACTCAGCATACCCAATGCATGACGGGAATCCTTAAATACAGAATGGTTGGTCCCGAAAACACTGGCGTTGAACAGATTCCAGAATTGTAGCATCACGAAGATTGTGAAAAATTGCGTTAAAGCTTGTCCTACTAAATCTGCTGGCATCTGTTTGATAATGACAATTAATGTCATCAGTATAGCAAGGAAACAGAAGCCTACGCCTAGTATATTTTTGCGCATGACCTTAGTGATGATGAAGTCGTCGGTCTTGCGTGGCTTTTCATTCATGACATCGGCACTGGGGGGGATAGATGCCAAAGCCATGGCGGCAAAAGTATCCATGATAAGATTTACCCAAAGCATCTGTGTTACTGTTAATGGTAGTTCTGTACCAAAGAAAGCTCCTAATAAAACACTGGCTAAAGCGACCACGTTGATAGTCAGCTGGAATACGATGAAGCGCTGAATGTTTTTATAAAGAGAGCGTCCCCACATTACTGCGGTGGCAATACTATGGAACGAGTCATCCAGTAGGGTGATATCACTTGCTTCTTTGGCCACTGATGTACCGGTTCCCATGGAAAGACCTACTTGAGCATGATTCAGTGCCGGGGCATCGTTTGTTCCGTCTCCGGTTACTGCTACTACGGCTCCTTTTTGTTGCAATAGTTGGACCAAACGTTGCTTGTCCATAGGACGTGCACGACTCATAACTTTCAAGTCAAGTACGCGGTCCAAAGCTTCTTCATCGCTTAATGCGGCGAATTCTACCCCTGTTATGCGGTTCCGGTCTGTATCTTCAGGTTTCCATAGCCCTATTTGGCGAGCAATTTCAGTAGCTGTTCCCGGAGTGTCTCCTGTAACAATTTTCACACCGATACCTGCCGATTGACATTTTTGTACGGCTTCCGGTACATCTGGACGAATAGGGTCGCTAATAGCTACGATACCTAGGAAAATCATATTTCCTTCATTGACAAGCTCGGCACAATCATTGCCGGAGTTTTCAGGAATAAATTTGTAAGCCAACCCTAAGGTACGCATTGCCTTGTTCTGGTAGGCCAGCAAATCGGCATTGTAATGAGCCAGTTCCTCAGGAGAGAGGTTACATTTTCCCATTACAATTTCGGGAGCTCCTTTTATATAGAGTACCTTTTTCTGTTGAATAGGTGAATCTACTAATGTAGCCATGTACTTACGTTCTGTAGAGAAAGTAAGTTGATTGATTACTTTTGCATTTTCACGTAGTTCCAAATAGTTCTTGCCTTGTTCATTCAGCCAAAGCAATAAGGCTATTTCAGTAGGGTTACCCACTCCGGATGGTTTTTTGCTTTCTTCTGTTTCTTCAAGGAAAGCTGTAGAGTTGGCACTGATACCTTCGGCTATTAAATCTGCTTTGGTAGCATCAAGCTTCGCTTCATGTACCTGCATCAGGTTTTGTGTCAATGTACCTGTCTTGTCGGTACAAATCACAGTAATGGCACCCATTGTTTCGCAAGCATGCATTTTACGTACCAGGTTATTGGTTTTCAGCATACGGCGCATATTCAGTGCAAGACTTAAAGTGACACTCATCGGTAAGCCTTCAGGAACGGCTACTACAATTAAAGTGACAGCCATCATGAAGTATTTCAGTACAATGCGGGCAATTGCCATCCACCCATGCCAGTCAGTTATTTCATTTACGTTGAGGTAGGAGTAAAGATCTTTTGCTGTAAAAACAATAAAGGTGAGCGTGGCGATAGTAAAACCAATTTTTCCGATGAAACCGGCCAATTTGGTTAATTGGATATTCAATGGAGTTTCTTCTTCACTTTGTTCGGTAGCCTGACGTGCTACTTTTCCTATTTCGGTGGAATCTCCCACACGTTCTACCTTCATTATTCCATGTCCGTCAACCACTGTGGTGCCACGCATCACCTCATTGCTGGGGTAAGTGGCCTCTTCATCAAATAGTTCTTCATTGATAGTTTTGTTGACCATCAATTCTCCTGTCAAATTGGATTCATTCACTTGCAGGGAAATAGCTTCCAGCAAGATTCCGTCGGCAGGGATCTCTTCACCTGTATTCAGCACTACAATATCACCCACTACAATCTCTTTACGAGGAATTTCCCGTACTTTCCCATTTCTGATAACTGTGACTGGTGTTTCTTCACCTACAGCATTCAGTAAGTCGAACTTCTTGTTTGCGTCGTATTCAAAGTAGAATCCGATACCAGTTGCCAGAAAGATAGCAAAGAAAATACCGATTGTTTCCGCATACTCATTTTCAATAATGGAAATCACTAAAGAAAAGAACGCTGCGACTAAAAGAATACGTATAACCGGGTCGCGGAACTTTTCCAGATAAAGTTTCCACATGGAGGGACGTTTGGGAGGTGTCAGGAGGTTAGTCCCATGTTTCTCCCTACTGATAAGGACTTCTTTGTCCGAAAGCCCTGTTAGGGCTGTTTCCTGTTTTTTTTGTGCCATATGGCTTTGCAGAATTAATTAATGGAGCACAAAAATACAATTTATATCCTTACGAATTAGGGAATTAAATCTTTTTATCAAAATTTGGGCGCTAAATCTTGCAAGTTTCAGGAGAATATACTACTTTTGCACCTGCTAACAAGAAATTGTGAGCACGGACTTGTAGCTCAGTTGGTTAGAGCAACAGACTCATAATCTGGAGGTCCCTGGTTCAAGCCCAGGCTGGTCCACAAAGCATAAAACAAAGGAAATCAAGCCGTTACAAAGAGATTTGTAGCGGCTTTTTCTTTGTACACAAAAGTTCATTGCACACAATTTGCACACAGCTTCCGAGAAGTACTGATAATCAATGATAAACGAAACACACCGGTAAATTACATCGCATCTCATCTCGTTTCTTTCTTTCATAACTATTGCCTTACCGGTTGAGGCTTTTCACCGATAGTATAATACAAATAAAAGGGATAAGCTACACACCGGTAGTTATCCCTTTTATTCTCAAAATCACTTTTTGATAGGAGGAATGAGCCCGTATTTTGCGGCTATTTCAAATAAGCGGTCACTGTTATATCGATACTGCCCCACTATCATAGCGGAATATTCACTATCAGTTTCATCATAGTCATAATTGGGATAAAAACTACTAACCTTATGGAATAAAGCCCTACCTTCCTCATCAAACATATTCTTAATGATATTGCCAATAGCAATCCAATCGTTGTAATAATAAGTAATATCCACTTGACTTCATCAATATAAAGTTCGCGTTCCTTTTGAGCTTCCTCATGTTCTTTGATATTCCTTTCCAACCGCTCAAAGTAAGCGTCACCGAGTCCTTTCTCTTCAAGTGTTTTATCAAACATATCAATGATTTCATCTGAAAATTCTTCTTCATCGTCATCTTCGGTCCAATCATCCAAAGCGGCAAATATATCTTCCCCGTTATCTTCTTTCTCAGATGAAGAAGTATCTTCAGCCTCTGCTTCATTCTCGCACTCAATATCCGGCCCTAACATATCGATAAGTTCGTCAATGGTATACTCTCTTTTCTCTGGAGTATTCTCCGCAGCTTCTTCTTGGGTAATAGGCTCGTTTACGCTCGCTTCCTGTTCTTGAACAACAACAGGCTTTTCTTCTACTGCTTTCTTTTTCTTTGGAGATTTCTTTTTAACTCCTACAACCTCAGTAGTTAAAGGTTGTTCTTCTTTGGTTCTTTTCTTACGTGTCATAACTTTATTTATTTTGACATTAATAATTTTCCGAGTAATTGAATTTTTGGTTAATACATATATCCACAATATTGTCAGAATATAAGGGAATAGAGTATTTTAACTATATTATTAAGCCCTCGTATCGGTAATTTAGCATAAAGTAATCCCGGTTATCCTAATGAGTAGGTATTACCGGGCAAGGAGAAAAAACAGCTCATATAAGCTATATAGGCTATAAAAACGAGGTCAAAAGGTTGGTATTCTTAGTTCGCTCTTCTTTCTCAAAGCTCGCCAGATATGCTTCTGTAGTTCTTAGGTCGGTATACCCCAAAGACTCGCTTATATACGAGATATTGACTCCGCTTCGTTTCAATACGGTTGCGTATGAGTGTCTTGCGGTGTATGTGGTAATGTTGCCGATTCCCAATTCTTCACCAATCAACTTCATACGCTTGTTTATTCGTTTTACTACATCACGAGTTATGGCTTTAGCTTCAATTGCTGTTTCATTCCCTTTCATATATGGAAATATATAATTGTTAGGTAGAGGCTTGTTCCCCCATTTATCAATGACAGCCTGCGTTTGTACTGAAATAGTTGCTCGTATTTCTTTTCTGTTTTTTGTTGTGCGTTCTGTTTTCTGCCTTACAAAACATATCTCACCGTCCACAATATCCGAGAACTTTAGTTTCAGCATGTCTGTCGGATTGATACCGTTACACAAGTAAATGAATATCCAGAAGTCTTTATACCTATTAGTCATTTTATTTCCGCTCTTATAATCGGAAATAACTTTCAACTGTTTCTTTGTCAAGCCTTTCTTTCTTCCAATACCGGTCTTTATCTCAAACAAACCTTTTCCAAATGGGTATTGTGACTCTTTGCTAACTCCGGCTCTCTTTGCTTCATTCATCAAAGTACGAATATTTCTCATGTGCATACCGATTGTAGAAACGCTTTTTGTCTTTGACCAAAGTTTCTCGCATTTCTGCAACCATTCAACGGTAATGGCACTAAACGGAATATCTTTACCTCCAACTTCTTCAACCATAACTAAAGTACATTTGAAAAATTGCATTGTTCCGATTCTATCTTCGCTTCTCAATTCCTCAATTTTTGCTCTTATGACACTATTTAGAGTGTCTCCGGTTGCCTTTCCCAAACGTAAATTAAGCGTATTGAAAGAGAATATTCCCTTTTCTACCAGTGCTTCAACATTCATCCGGACTAAAGAAAAACAGCTTTCAATGGCTTGTTTGATTTTTCTGTATTCAAACGATTTACTGTCCGGCAGCTTGTTCCATTCTTCTTTTGTCATACAAATGCCAATGGAATCATATTTTGGCCTCTTCTGATAATAACCCTTGATTTTAACAGGATATTTACCCTCCTTGTTGATTGTACGTGCACCCAGTACCGTAGAAACTACGACACCATCTTTAGAATAATTGAACATGATTTTTAGTAATTACATGCAAGTGGAATTGCTTGCAATAATCTATATATCTATTTTTTGAGGGAAATATAAACGGGTTTGAAACGTTTTGAAGCCTTTTGAATAGTTTAGATATTTTCTTCAAGAGGTTTAAGTAAAGATGCAAATTATATGATATAATACTACACTTTTTATCAAAGAAACTAAATTCTTATTTTCAAGAAATAGAAAATCAATATCCTCTTAATAATTCGTACATTAATGATTTGAAAAAGCGTTTATAAATAAACAATATGTCTTTTCTATCGTTTATTTAATGTATAATACAATACTGTATAATTATCAAATTTGATAATTTATACCATGAAATTTGTTATCACAAAAAATAAAATTCTTATCTTTGCAGAAAGATAATGAAATTGCATGAATATCTATACAGAAGATGAAGCATTAATAGAGTTGTTGGAAGTGGGTTGCACCAATGACAAAAGATACAAAAGACTTCCTAAGGATGTTATTAAAGGTTATATAAAAGCATATAATCATTTAAGGGCAGCCAAACGAATAGAAGATTTATTTAGAATTGGAAGTTTGCATTATGAACGGTTAAAAGGAGATTTAAAGGACTTTGAATCGGTTAGATGTACTGGACGTTGGAGGCTAATATTTAAAAGTTCTACCATAGACAGTTCATTGATAATTACAGATATAGAATTAATAGAAATATCCAACCATTATGGCGACTAAATTTAAATTAAACGATTGTGTACCTTGCATAGCAATTCATCCGGGAGAAATCATTAAGGATGAATTAGATGCAAGAGAGATGAAGCAAAAAGAATTAGCTTCATTTATGGGTATGCCTACTTCCGTACTCAATGATATAATAAAGGGGCGTCGTGCTATAACTCCTGAAGTTGCTGTTTTGTTACAGGAAATTTTAAGTATAGACGCTTCTTATTGGTTATCATTACAAAATCAATATGATATAGACAAAGCAAATATCAATACAAAAATAATAGAACGGAAAAGAAATATTGAGATTTGGAAAATCATTTCTCAATATTGTTCTATTAAATGTTTTGAGAAATTAAATATTATAGGAACTAAAATATCAGAAAATATAAAAACTATATATTCAATTTTTGGTGTTACCTCTGTTGAAGAACTAATAACATCATACTCTCAAGAGAAAGAAGTTTCTTATTTTAAGAAATCTGAGCGTTTGAAAAGTGAGCCTATAAATATTTTTTCATGGAAACACTATGTTTTTTATGAAAGTTCGAAAATTCAGTGTGATACGAAGTTTAGTAACGACAATTTAAATAATCTTATTGATGAATTAAATCATTTATTTGTTATAAATAAGGATACTATAGATACAACAAAAAAAATTCTATCACGATATGGAATTAAATTTATCATAGTGCCCAAATTTGACAAAACTCCCATTGATGGATTTTCTTTTTGGCAAGGAGAAAACCCAACTATTGTATTAACATTACGATTAAACAGAATTGACAATTATGCCTTTGCTTTATTGCATGAAATATATCATGTTTATATGCATCTTTTCAACAATAGAGAACAAAAATATATTTCCATCGAAGGAGCTGAAATAAATAAATGTGAAGAAGAAGCAAATAAATTCGCCAAGTATTCTTTAATTAGCAAAGACTTATGGAGTGCATTCTTAAAACAACATTCTATGATTTCTCCACATGCAATGCAAATGAAAATAAAACAATTTGCTCATCAACATAATATCAATGAAGCTATTGTTTTAGGATTTTATCAACACGATATTAATTTGTACTCTATTAAAAGTTCAATATCAAGAGAAATAAAATAGTCCAATTATATGTACCGTGCAAATCTAATTGCACGCAATTTGCACGCATCTTAAGAAAATAGAAGAAAACAAGAGAGATTATTTGAAAAGGAAATGTTATCTTTAGGCTTGAAAATCAAGGAGTATGAGCCTGAAAAGAAATGAAGAGCAAATTGCTGAAAATCAATTGTCTGCGACTCATAATCTGGAGGTCCCTGGTTCAAGCCCAGGCTGGTCCACAAATAAAAAAGGCTGATTCCTAAGGGAATACAGCCTTTTTTATTTGTAAACTCTCCAGGTATAAATCCGTTGCTTTAGATAACATTGGAATTTAATCAAGGTAGTTGTTGGCTTCAGAATTTACACAGAGATAATTAATGTATTGATAACGAGGTAGCTTTACATTTGTTGCTCTTGTTATAGGAATCATGAACAGAATTTCTTTCTCTTAGTATAAAATCATGAGCACATTATATACTCTAAAACTGCAAATGTGGGTTTTACCTTAAAAAAACAGGATGGAAATTTGTACGAAATAGAAAGATGACTTTATCTTTGAAGAATATTAAAGCTGGCCGGACTTTTTATTTTGACGGAATACAGAGATTGTTAGTATAAAAATAAAAGATTAAATTTAGGTTTTATGGTTAAAAGTTATGCTTGTGCAGGCATTTTATTGTTTGCGATAGGATTATTCCCCTTAATGGCACAGGACAACACTGTGGCCAAAGAGATGGCTATAAAGATAGCCGATCGTATTATTGCTTCTACGGTTTATGAGTTCAAAGATGTAAAAACAGGTAAAGTATACACTTCTTTGGACAATGTTGCTTTAAATCCGGATATACGTGTCAATAGTAAATATTTGAATTGGCATTATACAAACGGAGTAACGAATATGGCTTTGATGGAGTTGGGTGATAAAATACAGAACCGGAAATATGAGGATTATGTGCTGAAAAATATGAAGTTTATTTTTGACAAGACTAATCAGTCTTATTTTCATCGTCTGTATGATAAAACTTTCCGTGAAGGAGGATGGAGGGCGGTTCCCCGTCTTACTTGGCATATGATTTATAGAAACAAGCGCTTGGATGACAACGGTCCTATGGGGGCTAGTCTGATAACTTTGAACCAGCGTCATCCGGATGAGGCTTTCCAACAATATGTTGAAACAACAAATCATCATCTTATGGTTTCGGAACCCCGCTTGGCCGATGGAACCATAGCTCGCTTGTGGCCTCATGAAAATACTGTTTGGGCAGATGATGCGTTTATGGCGGTATCTTTTATTTCTAGAATGGGAGAGGTTACCGGTGAAAAGAAGTATTTTGATGATGCGGCCAATCAGATATTGAATTATACAAGGTATTTATGGTGTCCTGAGAAACAGATTTATTATCATTGCTATCATACGGATAATAAAGAGCATGGAGTGGCGCATTGGTCGCGGGCCAATGGATGGATTTTTATGGCGACAGCCGATTTGCTGGCCAGAATGCCGGAAGATCACCCCATGCGTGATGATGTGATAAAGAATTTCCAGATGCAGGCCAGTGGGGTAGCCCGGTATCAAGGGAAAAACGGTTTGTGGCATCAGCTATTGGATAAAGCAGATTCTTATGAAGAAATCACCGGTACTTCCATGTTTGTATTTGGTATAGCTAAAGGTGTGAAGGAAGGATGGCTGCATCCGGATTTCATTTATGTAGCATGGCAGGGATTAAAAGGTATGTTGTCAAAGATTTCAGAGAATGGTGATGTGACGGCCATTTGTGTCGGTACAGGTATCATGCCTTCCACCGTATTTTATTATAATCGTCCTACTCAGGAAAATGATCCGATGGGTGAAGGGCCTGTGTTACGTGCTTTGGTAGAAATGATTGATGCACCTAAATATACGGAAATTAGTGCGAATGATCAGTATGATAAGATAAAATAAAGATAGAACCAAGAAAATACAATTGCCGTAGGGGTGGACTGGATTCGCCTGGATACACTTCTTTGTGGTGCCAGACGGAAACATTCCGCCCCTACAGTAAACCTGATGATAATGAAAAATATTTTTTTCAGTCTTTTGGCTATATCAGAACTTTAAATCCAATCGACCCTCTTTTATTCTTTCTCCCTCGAAAGTGCCACTGATTATTCTGTTATTTAAATCGAAACGGGTGATATTGATTATTCCATCTTCCAGTTTTTCTTCTTGATTATTCTCATTCTTGAATATAACATCAGTATAGATAGTCTGATCGTCACTCGCTCCTTCTGAGATACTGTAAATAGTGATGTCTTTCTCTTTGGGGTCAATGATGTTGAAAGAAATGGAAGCATTGTTGTCCACTCGGATATCTATGCTGACTATCGCTTTCTCGTCTTCGTTGCGGGCAGGATAATAAGAAGCCTTATCATCTGAGTCATAGCGCTGTCCCGTATATACCCAGCCATCTATCAGGCAACCAAAGGTATTGGCTCCTGTTTGAGTGGCAGGGGGCATGATGGTAGGATCTGCTGAAAAGTCTTCTCTATCACAGGAACAGCATAATGCGATTGTTAATACTATTGTAATAAGATATTTAATCATGGCTTGAATTTTTAAAAATGATAATTGATACCTACTGAGAATCCTAATTGTGAAATGTCGTCCGCCCCCTTCATTGGATAGTGTGGCTGCACCATCCATTCCTTATCATGATAACGAACAGAATACTCGCCGGAATATGCCAGGATATAGTTTATCCTTGCACTGACTCCCCAATGGGTGAAAGCACGGTATTCTCCACCTATGCCAAAGTTCGCCGCCCATTTATTCATGGATACTTTCCGTGGCTTATCATATACCGTACTGTTATCTTGATATAACTGATATCCGGTTCCGGTAGTAAAATACAAGCTGAATTGCTGTTTCAGCCAATGCAGGGAGAACTGTGGAGCAAAATAATGTGTTTGAATTTTATCACTGCTGTTTGGCATGTCGTTAGTATACCGGCTGCCTTGATAAAGTACTCCGAATCCCACCCGTATGGCAGGCTTGTTTCCTATCAGATAAGTATAACTTCCTGACCAGCCTATGCCATTGCGTAAACTTGAAGAGTGTCCAGCTACTCCTATCAGTTTTCCGGTGTAAAAGGTAGGCCCTGTTTGGAGGGACAGGATAGAACGTTCGCTAGTGCCGAATTGTGCGTATAGCACTGATGAATACAGCAGCATGGCTGTTAGTAAAAAACATAATTTACATTTCATAATAGTTGTGTTTGTCTAGTTAAGCATTATAAATACAAAAATAGTAAATCATTGAATATAATGATCTTATTAGCCTATTTATTTTAAACCGAGCATGAAAAATGTGATAGATTAACGCTTATCCGAATCTGTCTTAGGGTGGAAAATAACTGTTATGTAATGATTTGACTTCTTTTGCTACTGAATATTATGTAAATATAGGTACCGAATCGTGAACGAAAGTTATTATTTGAACATTTTCCTATGGAAATTTGTTATAAAGGAAAATATGATATACATTTGGAAAAAGTTTCCTAGGGAAATAATTAAAGAAGATGATGTAACAGAGTCTGGTTTTAATCATAAAAAGAGAAGATTATGAAAAAAGAGTTTATAAGAAGGTATGGATGGACATTGCTTGGCATTGTGGCAGGAATGGTAGGAGGATACTTATATTGGCGTTATGTGGGTTGTTCCACGGGAACTTGCCCTATCACTTCTTCTCCTGTCAACAGTTCCATTTGGGGGGCGGCAATGGGAGGATTATTGCTCAGTTCATTTATACCGGAACGTAAAGAAATAAAGAAGGAGGAATAAGTATGAATAAGACAATTTTATTTTTTCTAGCCCTTATGCTGGTTACCACTACAGCTTGCGGCAGAGGAAACAATAATAATAACCCTGTAAAAGAAGAAACTATGGCAACAGAAGGAAATGGAAAAGTCATACATTTGACTAAAGCTGATTTTTTGGCGAAAGTATATAATTTCGAGAAAAACCCGAAAGAGTGGAAATATGAAGGTGACAAACCGGCTATTGTGGATTTCTATGCTGATTGGTGTGGTCCTTGCAAAATGGTAGCTCCTATTCTGGATGAATTGGCAAAAGAATACGATGGACAGATTGTGATTTATAAAGTGGATACAGAGAAAGAACAGGAACTGGCAGGCGCATTCGGTATACGGAGTATTCCGTCCATTCTGTTCATCCCCATGGAAGGAAAGCCGGAGATGGCACAGGGAGCTATGCCCAAAGCATCTTTTAAAAAGGCTATTGATGAGTTTTTATTGAAAAAATAAGTAATTTTGTGCAATAGCATTCAAGAAGAAGCATCAATATGGAAACTTTATGTAAAATAAGAGACCTCTATCGCGCTATTGCAGAATTTGAAATCCGGTTTGAAAAGGTGCATCACCTTTGTCTGAACGAAGGAATGTTGTTATGCTGTCTCTCCAAGAAGAAACGCCTGTCTTCGGGAGAGATTGCAGAACTGTTAGGCCTTACTAATTCAAATACTTCTAAAGTCATCAGATCTGTGGAAGATAAAGGCTATGTAGAGCGTAATCTGGGAGATAGTGACAAACGACAGATGTATTTCTCGCTTACGGCAGAAGGAAAGAAAATTCTGAAGGAGATGGAATGCTGTAATATTGAGATTCCTGAGTTACTGAGGTCTGTTTTGTAATAGTAAACAAGATACCGCTGTAGATGAAGCCCGTTTTTATTTTTATATCATTGCTGATAATGCTCTGTCCCGCTTTCTCGCAAAGCAGGATGGAGCATTATCTTGACTCCTTGGGACTGGTGAATGTAGGCCGGATGGACCCGACATTGAAAATAGATTTGATATATACCCGTGCCGACAATTTTACCGGGAAAGTCCTTTATGAGGATTTGCAGGAGGCTTATCTTCATCCCGAGGCCGCCAAGGCCTTATTGCAAGCGCAAAAGCGGTTGAAAGAGTTGTATCCAGGTTATTCTTTGATTATTTATGATGCCGCCCGTCCCATGTCCGTGCAGCAGAAAATGTGGAATGTGGTAAAAGGTACTTCCCAAAATATATATGTATCCAATCCGGCTCGGGGAGGAGGATTGCATAACTATGGTTTGGCGGTAGACGTAAGTATTGCAGATGAAAAAGGAAATCCTTTGTCTATGGGAACCAAGGTGGATCATTTGGGCAAGGAAGCCCATATAGATACTGAGGCGGCAATGGTACAGCAGGGAGTCATTACAGCACAGGAACGGAGAAACCGCTTGTTGTTGCGTCGGGTCATGACGGATGTGGGTTATAAACCTTTGCGCAGTGAATGGTGGCATTTTAACTTCCGCAGTCGTGAAGAGGCAAAACGGAACTATAAAGTAATTAGATAAAGGATGGAAATATCAGCAAAAACACTCCATTTCATCGAAGAGCATAGGGAGGACGATACGCGTACACTGGCTTTGCAAAGTAAGAAATATCCCGATGTAGACATGGCGGCAGCTGTCACACAAATTGCCGGACGGCAGGTAGCGGCCCGCAAGTTGCCTTCATGGCATTTGGTTTCCGCATTGTGGTATCCTCCTCATTTGTCTATGGAGCAATGTTCTTCCGAAGCAACTGCTTTGTATAAGGCCTCTTTGTTGGAAGGCGATACTTTTGCCGATTTAACCGGAGGTTTCGGCATTGATTGCAGTTTTATCTCCCGGAATTTCAAGCAAGCTGATTATGTGGAGAGGCAGACGGAGCTCTGTGAGCTGGCTTTGCATAATTTCCCTTTATTGGGGCTGGGGCATATCCGGATACATAACCGGGATGGGGTGGCTTATTTGCAGGAAATGCTTCCGGTAGATTGCCTGTTTCTAGACCCTGCCAGAAGAGACGGACACGGTGGCAAGACGGTTGCCATCTCTGATTGCGAGCCGGATATAAGTGCTTTGGAGTCTTTGCTGGTTGACAAGGCAAAGAAGGTGATGGTGAAATTATCGCCTATGCTGGATATGTCATTAGCATTGAACGAGCTGAAAACAGTTCGTTCGGTGCACATTGTCGCTGTGAATAACGAGTGTAAGGAGTTATTGTTGATATTGCAAAAAGAGGCCGTTTCATCGGAAATAAGCATCCATTGTGAGCATATTGCAGGCAACGGTGAGAGCCAGCATTACACCTTTACCTTGAAGCAGGAAAAGGCATCGGCCTGTCCCTTGACTGGTCAAGTCGGAACTTATTTATATGAACCGAATGTTGCTATACTGAAAGCCGGTGCTTTTCGTTCCCTCACACAAACCTATCCTGTGATGAAACTTCACCTCAGCAGCCATTTATATACCTCTGCTTCTTTGGTTCCGGATTTTCCGGGACGCCGTTTCCGGGTTGAGTCCGTATCGGGCTTTGGAAAAAAGGAACTGAAAGTGTTCTTGATGGATATGGACAAGGCGAATATTACGATCCGCAACTTTCCATTATCGGTTGCGGAACTTCGCAAACGTTTGAAACTGAAAGAGGGAGGAGATGATTATATCTTTGCCACTACCTTGTCCGGCGGGCAGAAAGTCTTGATTAGAGGGAAGAAGTGTTAGTTTATAATCAGTTTGTAACCTATTCCCCTTACATTCACAATCCGTATACTGTTGTCTTTGGACAGTTTATGGCGTAATTTCGTAATAAATACATGCAGGCTGCGTGAATTGAAGAAACTGTCATCTCCCCATAGCTCCAACAAGATACTTTGGCTGTTCACCACTTCATTCCGGTTCTCACACAGGCGTTTTAAGATTTCCGATTCTCGGTGGGAGAGTTCTTGTATGTTCCCTGCAAAATCCAGTTGTTGGGTGATGGAATTGAATTGATATCCTCCGATGGTGTAAGTATTGGTTATTTCTTTTTCCACAAAAGCTTTGTGCATCAAGGCTTTGAGGCGTACAATAAGCTCCTGCATGCCGAATGGTTTTTTCAGATAGTCATTAGCTCCCAGTTCAAATCCTTTTACTACATCATTGATGGCAGACCGGGCGGTGAGGAATAATACCGGGGTTGCTTTATCCGATTGGCGGATGCGGCGTACCATTTCAAAACCATCCATACGGGGCATCATGACATCGGCCACCAATACGTCCGGTTTCTGTTCGAAAAACTTTCTTAAGCCTTCTTCACCATCTCCGGCGGTAGTAATGATAAAATCCTGTTCTTCCAGTGTGTCCTTGATAATCATGGCAAGAGTCTGTTCATCCTCTACTAATAAAACGTGTATCTTTTCCATTTGCTTATTCGGGAATTTTAAGTGTAAAGGTACTGCCTTTTCCTGTGCTGCTTTCCACGGAAACAGTTCCTTTATGCTGTTCTATCATTGTTTTTACATAATAAAGTCCTAATCCATATCCTTTTACATTATGCAGATTACCGGTCGGAACCCGATAAAACTTATCAAACAGATGTTTTTGTCTGTCGGCAGGAATACCTATTCCTTTGTCTTGTATCTTTAGCATCACATAAGCGTTACGGTCACTGTTACATGGACTGCTGCAGCGTGTTGCAGAAATGCAAATATATGCCTTTTCATCGGAATATTTTATAGCATTGTCTATCAGATTGCTGATCACGTTGTACAAGTGCAAGCGATCTGCGCGTAGGATCATGTCTTCTTTCATAATAAGTTTGAACTCAGTCGGCTTATCAGCTTTCAACCTATGTTGGCTTATCAGATTTTCCAACATAGGCCTCAGTTCGACAGGTTCATAGTTCAGACGGAAGTTCTTCCGTTGTTCCATACTCATGGAAAGGATCTGCTCCACCAATCCGCTGAGCTGTTTCAGCTGGGCTTGGATAATCTGAAGATAGTTCTGTCGTTTTGTCAGATTCTCTGCTCCGTTGAAGTTCAGCAGCGCATCGTTGGCGGCGTAGGCTACGGCTATCGGAGTTTTCAGTTCGTGAGTAATGTTATGTGTGAAGTCCTCTTTCATTTCTTCTACGCTTTTCTGCCTTAAGATGATACGGATAAGAAACCAGAATGACAACCCCAATATAATAATGATAAAGAAAGAGGTATAAAGTATCCCTTTCATTTGTTGCAAGACGATGGTATTTGTCGGTTCTACCCATAACCGGTATGCCATTTTGTTGTACAAGTCATAATTGTAATAGTAGCTCACTGCTTCTTTGCCCGGTCTGTATTTTTGAGGTGAACTGAGTCCTTGTACGATCGTGCTGTCTTGACGTAAATTCACTATTTCGATGCGATGAGGCAGGTAGATGATTCCGCGCATGGCAAGTGTCCTTGTAAAAAGGCTGTCGAAAGTGTGCAGGTTGATTTCCGTGAAAAGGTCCAGCTGGCTGTGGATACCCCGTTGGAAGTATTTGGTGAGCAGTTCCAGTGTACCGTTTTTGTCGATAGTAGTAGATACCGGTTCATTGATTTCCAGACCAAATCTTTTTTGCTGTTTGAAAGGTTCGGTTTCTATAACTTTGGTAATCAAAGCACTGCTGTCCAGATTAATACTGGATTCGATATAGCCATTTATGGTTTCGTTGCTTCGTTTCACGGAATCGCACCGTTCCATCATTTCATTGTAGTCACTCACCTGTAATGTTTCTATCAGGCAATTGTCCATATCCTTCTTCATCGAGGTGTATAATCCTGTCAACCAATATGCCTGATAGGCAAAGACGCCTATCAGCGAAAGGATAATCAATGCGGCTATGGCTTTAAACGGTATCTTCATGGTTTGGCAAAAATAGGCACAAAATAAGTATTTTCTTTCTTTTGATAACACTAAATAAGACTTCGTAAGCTGGTGGTAACACATACGGAACACTTTTAGCCTTTACTTTGCATAGACCTTAAAAATAAAACGACGATGAGGACAGTGATTATCTTTTGTTTATGCTTGTTTACATTCACGGTACAGGCGCAGGACGATGTGAATTATACCTATATGGATAGTCTTTTTCAGCAACTGCCGGAAGTGTTGGTGAAAGGTGAACGTCCTGTAGTAAAAGCAGAACGGGGAAAACTGATTTACGATTTGCCCCGAATGGTAGAACGGCTTCCGGTGAATAACGCCTACGAGGCGGTAAAGGAACTGCCCGGCATCGTGGAACAAGACGGTAATCTGACATTGGGCGGTCGCGGTATAACGGTGGTAATAAACGGAAAGGTCAGTACATTGGATAAGGAAGATCTACGGACAGTACTCGAAAATACCCCTGTCAGTCGTTTGGAGAAAGCGGAAATCATGTATGCTGCTCCGGCCCGTTACCGGATTCGTGGAGCCATGGTGAATGTTATTCTAAAATCGAATATTGGACAGAAACCTGCTTTGTCCGGCGAAGTGGCGGCTATGTATGAACAGTCCCGCAGGGAAGACATTGCAGGCCGTGGAAATTTGCTTTACACTTCCCGGCGCTTTTCGGCGGATGTGATGTATTCATACGGGTTCAAACATACCACTTTCGGATTGGACAAACAGTCATGGCACACTATGGCGGGGGAAGTACACGAGTTGGATTTGAAAACAGAGGCTAAAGGGTATGGCGGCCGGCATAACCTCCGCTTGGGGGCGGATTATGATTTCGGGAAGAAGAACTTGCTGAGTGTGGTTTACAATACACAATACCGCTATGGACAGGACTGTACAAAAATGCGTGGAACAGCCCACAGTGATAAAACGGATGACGGCAGCCGCCAGTTACATAATGTGACGGCCGATTATCAATCTTCTTTCGGCCTTTCGGCAGGAATGGATTTCCTTTTTTTCTCCAGTCCGTCACAGACCTTCTTACAGAAAGATATGCAAAGTGTCCGTCAGACATTGAATTATGACAGCAACCAACGTATCAACCGCTGGTTGTTCTATGCCAACCAGCTTCATTCCTTGCAAGGTGGAACCGAGATCAATTATGGTGTAAAGTATACTACCACACACGATAACAGCTACCAGTTCTATCGGGATGGTGAAACTGGAGCCTTGACTCCCGATAATTCTGAGAAACTGCTTCGAAAAGAATATACTCTGAATATGTACACCGGTGCTTCACATAGTTTTGGGAAGAAGTTTTCTGCCGAAGTTTCCTTGGCCGCAGAGCTTTATCATGCTGAGGGACGCCATAGCTGGATGCTGTATCCCACTGTAAACACAACTTATACTCCGGCAGATGGTCATACCTTGCAAATGTCCTTCACCAGTAATCGCAAATATCCCGCTTACTGGCAGTTGCAACCTATTATACAGTATGTGGACAGCTATACCGAGGCCCATGGAAATCCCGACCTGAAGCCAAGTTCCAATTATTCGCTCGACTTGAATTATCTGTATAAGAATAAATATATGATAGGGGTGAATTACAATTACACCCCCGATTACTTTGTGCAGCTTCCTTATCAATTGCCCGACCGTCTGGCGGAGATGAATCAGTTTGTGAATTATGATTTTCAGAAAAGATGGACCATACAGACTATGGCTTCTTATAAAGTGAGTACATGGTGGAACGGGCGCATTTTTGCTTTCGGTCTGTTCTCTCATGACAAGAACAGCCATTTCCATGATATTGCATTCGACCGGCATAAATTCAGCGTCATCCTGAATACCACAAACACATTCATTTTATCGAAAAAACCGAATATCATAGGTACGTTGGCTGGCTTTTACCAATCACGTGCCATACAAGGGGTGTATAACTTAAGTCCTATTTGTAATATTTCGACTTCACTTCAGTGGACTTCTCCGGATGGAAAGACGAAGGTGATATTGAAAGGAAATGATATTCTTAATACATCGAACATGACCACCCGGCTGGCGTGGGGGCAGCAACGGAACCGGACAGAAATGAATTGGGACAATCGTAGCTTTACATTTTCATTCCTCTATAAATTCGGCGGATACAAAGAGAAGAAACGTACCGATGTCGATACCAAGCGGCTGGGGCGATGATTTTTTTAGTGGTTAGTAATCACTAACCACTAATCACTAATTTGCCATTTTTGCCTTGAAAGCCAGCGCATACATACGCATCTGTTTTACCATCGCCAACAAGCCATTGCTACGGGTGGGCGACAAATGTTCTTTCAAACCTATCTTTTCTATAAAGTATAAATCACTGCTTAATATTTCATCAGGAGTATGTCCGCTGACTACTTTAATGAGCAGGGCAATGATACCTTTTACAATCAAGGCGTCACTTTCCGCCTGGAACACCACTTTGCCGCCTTCCATATCGGCTTGCAGCCATACGCGGCTTTGGCAACCATCTATCAGGTTTTGTTCTGTTTTATATTCGGGGGCGAGTGGTTCCTGCTCGTTACCTAAGTCTATGAGCAGTTGATACTTGTCCATCCAGTCATCAAAATCACTGAACTCTTCTATCACTTCGTCCTGAAGTTCGTTTATTGTTTTCATTATTTTATCATTTATTTCTCATTATAAATCACATCCATCACCGTCTGTCCTACCGCTTTCAGCGTGTTACGGTCAATGTTCTCCATCGTATCATTTACCGTATGCCAGAAAGAGCCGAAAGAACTTTGCGGATTACCGGCATCATAATTAATGATATCCACACACGGGATGCGGGCCAGTTTGTTGACATAGATATGGTCGTCTACTGTTTCGCCCCCGTCTTCCTTTACAAAATATTTGCCGTATCCCAGCTCATGTGCCTTTTTCCAGATCTTCTTCATCTCGGAACGGGCGGTGCGGGCCGAGTAACCTTCATAATAGAACGTGGCATCTTTTCCGCCTACCATATCCAGCAAGATTCCATAGCGTGCATTATAGTTCTGAACATGTGGGGTACGTGCCCAGTATTGTGAACCAAGGCACCAAGTGTCTTGTTTGTATCTACCGTCATAAAATTCAGGAATTCCATAATCCTCCGAATCAAAAAACACGATATCTATGCCCAGAGCAGGTTGTTCTTTCTGTATCTGACGGGCGATTTCCAATAACACACCTACACCACTGGCGCCATCATTTACTCCTAAAATAGGAGTGTGGTGATTTTTCGGGTCGGGATCATTGTCGGCATACGGGCGGCTGTCCCAATGGGCGCAAAGCAGGATGCGTTTTTTACTTTCGGGCTTGTAAGCGCCGATAATGTTGCGTGATTTCAGTATAGTACCATCATAAGCTATCAAATCAGCATATTGATTGTATACCTTGGCTCCGAATTTTTCCAATTGTCCTGCCAGATATTCCCCACATTCTTTGTGCGCCTGCGTGTTAGGGACACGGGGACCGAAATCAGCTTGTACCTGAATGTACTGGTAGGCGCTGTCCGCATTGAATTCGGGAGCCTTGATCACTTCTTTGTCTACGGTTTCTGTCCGGTCGTTTCTGCTTTTACTGTTTCCACAGGCTACAGCCGTCAATACAAGCAGCAAGACCGGGATTACTAAAACGTTTTTTATCTTCATACTTATTCCTTGTTATTTGTGCATTGTCCTTATCAAGATAGAGAATCTGCGCCGCAAAGTTACGTTATTTTCTTTGTACTTCTTCCATAACGCGCAGGAAGTTTCCTCCCCAGATCAGGCGGATACTTTCTTCACTATATCTTTCCAACAGCAGCCGGCGTGTAAAGTTTATCAATTCTGATGCCGAAGCACAGCCTGTGATACCGCCGTCACCGTCAAAATCGGTTCCTATCCCTACATGCTCTATGCCCATGACATTTACCATGTGGTTCAGATGCTCGATGGCATCCTTGATGGTAGCTTCTCCGTTCTTACGAAGGAATCCGCCATACATACATACCTGTGCCACCCCCCCTTTGGCTGCCAATGCTTTCAATTGGTCATCCGTCAGATTGCGCGGATGGTCGCAAAGGGCACGGGCCGAAGAGTGAGAGGCCACGATCGGTTTGCTGCTGATTTCCAGTGCATCGTAGAAACTTTTCTCTCCGGCATGAGAAATATCTACCATCATTCCCACACGGTTCATTTCTTTTATCACCTGTTCGCCGAATGTGCTTACGCCCAGTTCTTCCTCATTATAACGGGCGGAGCCGCAGATATCATTATTTCCGTTGTGGCAAAGTGTCATGTACACCACGCCACGATGTCGGAAACGTTCTACATTCGTGATATCCTTGCCAATGGCATATCCGTTTTCAATGCCCAGCATGACAGCCTTTTTCCCTGCTTTTTTCAAACGGGACAGATCAGCGGGAGTATATGCTATATCTACGGCTGTGCAGTTTTTGGCAACCATCTCCTCTATTTCGTTCAGGATGCGGTCTGCTTTGGCAGTAGCGGCCGATAAGGCTTCATCGGTACGTTCCAATTGCTTCAGGTAAGCCACCATGATGGTTGCGTCCAGATGTCCTTCCGTCATCTTATGCAGGTCTACCAGGATTTTCTTGTCACGGGTGGCAAAATTTATTCCTTGATCGAAGAACATGGGAGTGTCGCAATGTGAATCCAGCGTTATCATGCGTCTGTGAAGTCTTTTGGCTTCTCTGAAAGAAGAAGATTCCCTTATAAACCACTCGAATAGTGGCATCATGCATGTGTTGTTTTCCAATATGAAACATTCCGGATGCCATTGCACTCCCATCATTGACTTGCATTCGGTAGACTCCATCGCTTCAATGACTCCGTCGGATGAACGGGCGGTTACCCTGAAACCCGGCGCAACCTCTTTTACCGCCTGGTGGTGAAACGAATTGACCGGCAAAACTTCTGTTTCAAACAATTTGTAAAGTAAGGAATCTTTCTCTATCCGAACCGTATGCGAGGCATACCCCCGTCCCAAATCCTGATCGTGTTTGATCCGTTTCCCTTCCATTTGTACATGAATATCCTGATACAGGCTGCCTCCAAAAGCGGCGTTCATCACCTGTATGCCGCGGCATATCCCTAAAATCGGTATCTGCCGGTCTGCGGCCAGTTTGGCAAGCAATAACTCCTGACGATCCCTCCGAGGATTGATGCTGTGTAATTCCTTTACCGGCTCTTCTCCAAGGAACAAAGGGTTGATATCCGCACCTCCGGTCAGTAGTAAGCCATCCAATGCATTCAATGAGTTTATCAAACTGTCAGTGTCGTCAACTGGAGGGATGATGAAAGGAATCCCTCCTGCTTTCAGAATGGAAGTGAAATATCCTTCCAGTAAAGTACAGGCTCCCTCCTGGAAGTTTCCGGTAAGTCCGATAACAGGAGCGTCCTTGTGGCATGGAAATGTGCGGTGTATGGCATCGTACTCGGCTGAAATGTCAAATGTTTGAAACGTTTTCATAAGTTAAATTATTCATAGAAACTGAGCAAAGATAGGGATAAATTCAGATTTATTTTTCATATTTGCTAAAAATCTAATGACCATGGAACCGATACAGGACTTCGCCAGCTTGATAAGCCGTTTACGCTCGTTGAAAGAACGGAAACGGGTTGTGGTTGTTTGCCCTAATGACCCTCATACCGAATACGTTATAACCCGTAGTTTGCACGAAGGCTTTGCCGATTTCTTATTGGTAGCGGATACGCCCCATTTATTGAATTCGGAATATATCCGGATGCAATATCCGGACCATGTGAAAGTATACGAGGCGACAAGTCCCGACAAAGCGGCGCAGGAAGCTGTTTCGCTGATACGTGAGGGACATGCGGACGTGTTGATGAAAGGGATTATCAATACGGATAATTTATTGCGGGCCGTGCTTAATAAGGAACATGGTATCCTGCCGAAAGGGAATGTGTTGAGTCATATCACGGTAGCACAGATTCCTACATACAAGAAACTTTTATTCTTCTCGGATGCAGCGGTCATTCCCCGTCCCACCTTGGAACAATTTGAGGCGATGTTGCTGTATGATCTGGAGGTGTGCCGGCGCATGGGGATAGAAGCTCCTCGGGTAGCCTTGATTCATTGTACGGAAAAAGTGAACGAGAAATTTCCCCATACGCTGGACTATGTGACCTTGAAGGAGCGTGCGGCCGCCGGTGCTTACGGAAACATGTACTTGGATGGTCCCATGGATGTGAAGACGGCATGTGATGCGCATAGCGGTGAGGTGAAGGGAATCAGTTCTCCTGTGGTGGGACATGCGGATCTGCTTATCTTTCCCAATATCGAGTCGGGAAATACATTCTATAAAACGGTGTCGTTGTTTGGTGACGCCAACATGGCAGGCATGTTGCGAGGTACTACTTCTCCTGTAGTGGTTCCTTCGCGTGCCGATTCCGGTAATTCGAAATATTATAGTCTGGCATTGGCCTGCGTGGCCGGATAAAACCTTTAAATTATGAAGATATTTGTGATTAATCCGGGCTCTACTTCTACCAAAATAGCCCTTTTCATCGATGAAAAGCCGGTATGGGTGGCAGGGGCCCATCATACTGCGGATGACTTGTCGGAGTTTCACCACGTCAACGAACAGTATGAGTACCGTAAGAATTTTATACTGCGACTGCTTGCCGAGGCGGATATTCCGTTGGATTTTGATGCCGTCATTGCCCGTGGCGGTTTGTTGAAGCCTACGCCCGGTGGGGTGTATGTCATTAACGAACAGATGAAACATGATTTGCTGAACGCCCGGATGGAGCACGCTTGTAACCTGGGAGCGTTGATTGCCGATGAAATTGCCCGGGAATGTCATTGTCCCGCCTACATTGCCGATCCCGAAGTGGTAGACGAGCTGCAACCGGTAGCCCGTTTGACGGGAATACCGGAGATAGAGCGCATTTCCATCTTCCATGCCTTGAACAGTAAGGCGGTATCGCGTAAATATGCCGCTTCCATCGGGAAACATTATGAAGATTTGAATCTGATTGTGGTGCATCTGGGAGGTGGCATATCGGTGGGCGCCCACTGCAAAGGCCGGGTGATTGATGTCAACAATGCCTTGAACGGTGAAGGTCCGTTTTCGCCCGAGCGTGCCGGAACGATTCCTGCCGACCAGTTTGCAGAGCTGTGTTTCAGCGGCAAATACACTTTGAAACAGGTTAAAAAGATGCTGAATGGCAAAGGGGGGCTGACGGCTCATCTGGGTATGAATGATGTGGTGACTATCGCCCGGAAAGCTTCCGAAGGCGAGGAGCCTTATAAAGGGGTATTGGATGCGATGCTCTATACGGTGGCCAAACAGGTAGGGGCCATGTATGTCACTCTCCGTGGGCAGGTGGATGCCATTATTCTGACGGGAGGCATTGCTCATAGTGATTACTGTGTAGGGATTCTCAGGGAACAGATTGATTATCTGGCGCCGGTTGTGCTGATGCCCGGTGAAGACGAGATGGGGTCACTGGCTTATAATGCGTTGGGAGCCTTGAAAGGTGAACTGCCTTTGCAGGTTTACCGGCCGGAATGAGGAGGCGGTAAATCACAAAAAATCTATTAAATGTTCCTTTTCCATGGACGCAGTTGAAACATATAGGTGAAAATAGATATGTTTTGCGGAAGCTGTCCAGCTTAAGGAAATTTACATTATATATTATTCCAAAACTGAAAAAACTGAGTATGAAAAAAGGTTGTATAAGATAGTTTTGGATAGCAATTGTCTGAAAAAATATTGAGATTTTGATGTTGATGCCCTGTTAAACTTATATCTTTGCGGATATTAATGTAATTTCCCTTATGGAGTATAATACAGACGAGCAGATACAATTCGATATAGTTTCTGAAAGCCAGCTGGCTTTCAATTACTTACAAGGTGGGAGGACGGAAAAGAGATTGAAAATCCTTTCACTCTTTTCCGGGTGCGGTGGTATGGACTTGGGGTTCGAGGGCGGTTTTGTTGCGCCCTACAAGAGCGTGTCGCCTCGCCCGGAATGGATAGAACGGCGGATAAACGAGGATTGGGTAAGTGTGAAGCCCACTGACTTTTCGCTGGTGTTCGCCAACGACATTTTGAAAGAGGCTTCTTTGACGTGGACTCGTTTCATGAGGCGCTATGGCTACGACCCCTCCATCTTCCGTACGGAAAGCGTGGTGGACTTGGTAAAGCAGCACAAAGCAGGAGCGCAGATATTCCCCGAAGAGGTGGACGTGGTAGTAGGTGGTTTCCCGTGTCAGGACTTCAGCGTGGCGGGTAAACGCAAAGGCTTTGACTCCATGCGCTCTCACGATGGCACGAAGCGCACGGACGATTTGCCCACCGAGGAAACTCGGGGAAAGCTCTATTGCTGGATGAAGGAGGTGATAGAAATCACCAAACCCAAGGTGTTCGTTGCCGAAAATGTGAAGGGGTTGGTGAACATGGGCGACATAAAGGACATTATTCAAGCAGACTTTTCTAACGCTGACGGAAACGCTTATATTGTGCTTCCCCCACAAGTGCTCCACGCTGGGAACTACGGCGTGCCCGAATCGAGAGAGAGGGTCATTTTCATAGGAGTACGGAAGAACGCCTTGAAAGAGGAGACAGCGCAGGCGTTGGAGGGCGAAAACATCCCCGCTGATTTATATCCTTATCCCCGGCCCACCCATTGTTGCACGTTGAGCGACGGAACGCTGGCGGCTCCGGTGGTGTTGCAAGATGTGCTTGGGAAACTGAAAGAACCGGAAGATAGTTTTGATCCAAGTCAGCGTTTTTACTCCAAAGCGAAATACATGGGAGCCCATTGCCAAGGGCAAAAGGAAGTGGCGATGGACAAAATCGGACCGACTATCCGTTCCGAACATCACGGCAACATCGAATACCGCCGATTGTCTGCGGAACACGGGGGGACTCACGCTGATGAATTGAAAAGGGGGTTGAAGGAGCGAAGGCTCACTCCTAGGGAATGTGCGTTAATCCAGACTTTTCCGCCTGATTACCAATTTGTTATTCCCAAAGATTATGGATGGAAACGTTTCATAGTCAGTGCGTCGGGAGCGTACAAGGTTATCGGAAACGCCGTTCCTCCGGTATTGGCTTATCACATCGCCATGAGAATACAAGAATTATGGAAAACCTATTTTGATGAGTAACGCTTAAAAAGAATAATACCTATGGAAACAGGAAATATAATAGCTGTTTATAACGATGACAAACGTATAGCGTTGAATGAATTCGATGCGTTAATGAGAAAGACGAACGACTATATGAATAAAATAGCCACCCTCTCGGACCGCTTTCGCGGATGCGATGCGAAGCAATTGGAGAAAGAGACCTTGGCGGCAATTAGGGAGCAATGTACAAACACTTCTTTCAATCCTTCCGACATTGAGTTGGTCTCCGGACAGCGTTTTCCCGACATTGTGGCGGGCCAGCATTTCGGTGTGGAGGTGAAAAGCACCAAGGAGAATAAATGGGTTTCCACGGGAAGTAGCATCGTGGAGTCAACCCGAGTGGATGATGTGGGTTCCATCTACATGCTTTTTGGTAAATTGGGCGGTATTCCCGCCGAGTTCAGATGCAAACCCTATCAAAATTGCCTGTACGACATAGCGGTGACCCATTCTCCCCGCTATTTGATAGACATGAACGTGTCACCCGAAAACACTATATTTTCCAAAATGGGCGTTGATTATGATGAGTTCCGCCTTTCGGAGAATCAAATAGACACCGTGCGCAATTACTACAAGAACAAGATGAAGGAAAGAGAGCAAAAAGCCATGCCTTGGTGGATGGGGGGTGATATCGTAACATCGCCTACGTTGCGCTTGTGGGGCGACCGCTATTTTACGACCGAAGAGCAAAACCGATACAAAGCCGAGATGTTGCTTCTTTTTCCCGAAGAAATTTGCGGTTCCCAGTACGATAACGCCGCTTTGTGGTTGTGCGTGCGCCATTCCGTTATCAACACCCATTTTAGGGATTTGTTTTCTGCGGGAGGGCAAGTAGGGTTTGAGGGACAGGCGTGCAAGGCGGTGGTAGGTCGTGTAAAGGATTTGGCACCTCTCGTCAAGAAGTTGCTTGTGGGCGGAGAACTGGAAATAGACATGATGGAATACAATCCCTCATTGTATCATGCGAAAGACCGCTACGTTCATTGGGTAAACCAAGTAGCAAATCAACTTATGGAAGTTAAATCATTAAAAAAGTATTTGTTAAACATCTGAGCATGTCCGATAAAATGACTCCCGAACAACGCCACCGTTGCATGTCGCATGTGCGGAGCAAGGATACGAAGCCCGAAATGACGGTGAGGCGTTATCTTTTTGTCCGTGGGTTCAGATACAGGATTCACGTGAAGAACCTGCCTGGCAAGCCCGATATCGTGCTGCGCAAATATCGTGCGGTGATATTTGTGAACGGGTGCTTTTGGCATGGGCACGAGGGGTGCGGCTCTTACTCTTTCCCGAAATCGAACGTGGAGTTTTGGCGGAGCAAGATTGAGCGGAATCGGGAGCGTGACTTGCGGGAAGCCGTGGAATTGCGCTCCCAAGGATGGCACGTCATCAAGATATGGGAATGTCAGCTGAAGCCTAAGGTTCGCACCGCTACCCTCACTTCGCTCGAGTACACGCTGAACTGTATATTCTTAATGAATCATGGAGCCAAGGAGCACTCGGAAGCAAAACCGTATGAGGAAGCGAAAAGTCCTGTACCCATTGCGGCTGAACTGTGCGAGAAATATGGGAACAATCAAGGCGAATAATATTCGTCAGAAGTGTCATTTGTGGCTAACTGTCTGTAACGTAGGACGTTATTATGAAGGTATCACAGAAAAATCCTCCATGATTCCTTCATAATAGCTTCAGTGGCATTTTTATCCTGCTAGTGCCACCAACTTATACATATTTCCTGTTGTGGTATGCATCCGTTCCGCTCCCAGGGAATTCATGATTCTTCCCATTTTGTTTATCGTGATGCCGCGCATGGCTGCCGGATATCGTTTCAGTAGGATATTGAACAAGCATACTGCCGAGTAAAGTTTGAAGTCTTCTCCTTTCTCCGGCAGTCTGAAACAATGGAGAATCATTTCCGCTTCGGTGGGCAAGGCATAATAGGCCTGGTTGCGCAGTTTCAGCTCGGATTCCTCCTCCGCCGAGAACCAGTAACGCTTTCCCTCGTCCAGTTCTGCTTTCAGTTGGGCGAAAAGCTGTTTGTGCTCCAGTGGCGAGCAGTCTATCTTTTCTTTTACCTCGGCAAAGAAATAACGGCGGCTTCCGCTGGGGTCGGTGAGCAGCGCTTTCCGGTTGCTGGTGCCGATGAACGAGGCCATCCGGGGCAGATGGCTGTAGGACGAGCGGTGCGACTTGCGGAAATCCAGTTTTTTCATCTGCATCAGATTTTTCAGTAATGGCAGTTTCTGTGGTGAAAGACGGTCGTACTCATCCAGATTAATCAGTCCGAAGAAAGCCAGCTTCTGCTCACATCCTGCCTGTCCGGTCAGTTCGAAGCTGTCCGTATAGTAGTCTTTCAACGAATCGGGCATCAGCAATTCGCAGAAAGTGGATTTGCATCTTCCTTGTTCGCTGCTCACCAGCATGGGAGCTACGGCGTTGGCACACCGCGCCATGTGTCCGCTCCACTGGGCAGTGACACCCAGCATCCAGCGGTGGAAACTGTTTACCCAGAAATCTTTCGTAGAGATGCGTTGTGCCAGTGGCGTCACGCGGTCCATGCCGTCCCATTCGGGAAGAGCATCCATATAGGAAAGCAACGGATGATAGTCCGGCATCTGCTCCGAGTTTACGAACCGGCTTACATCCTTGTCCCAGCAGTTGATGTGACGTGCACGGGCTTCCAGACACAGGCTGTTCAGGGTGCGTTGGCTTATTACCTTATATTTAGGTGTGTCATCGTCTTTTTTGCAATATTCCGTTTGTTCCGTCAGCACGTTGAAGCGGAAGTGGTAGCGGCTCAGCAAATATTGTTCCAGTTTTTGCTGTATTTGCTCCATTTCCGGTTTCTTCTGCATTGATAATGAGGGAGATGAACTCTTCACTGTCGGACTTATCACTACATTCGAGGAAGCAAGCTTCTTCATTACTTTGTTTAATAACTTTTTATCCATTATTTGTTGTTTTAGGTTTCCGTTGGAACAAAGATACTGTGTAAAATAGCGTTTTGCAAGTGTTTTTCGTGGGGGTTTAGAGAAAAGTGACTAAGCGTAAACATCCTGAATAACAAGCTGTTTCGTCCGGTTGATTACACGATATCTTCCTTTTGATTTAGTTGTTTCACTTAAGTGATGAAGTTTGAGCACTCTAGTGATGAAAGTTCATCACTTAGGTGATACAATATCATCACTTAAGTGAAACAATTTACTTGAAGGGAAGATACAACGACTTCGACCGGATGATACACCTTATTCGTCCGGTTGTTGTCATTTGATGAAATGTGAGTATTTTGCCGGACAGTCATCACCTCGGGATGCGTTTTTGGAGATGGAACGGGGCTGAAAGAATATGAAGTTATTATGAAGAAATCGTAGAAGGATCATTCATAATAACTTGCTTGTAATCAGTAGGTAATGTGCTGATGAAGGGTTTGACGGAAATAATTCCGGTATTACATTTTCTATGCCGGCGAGTATGTTCTCGGTTACAGAGATGGAAACAGGAGTTATTTGAACAGACCGGTGGGCAAGAGATTTTTCATCAGGCTCCGGTCTGATAATAGAATGGTTGCAGTACCCTCCATGCCATTTTCCATCTTGAAGTAATCCACAGCATTATTCAACTTTAAATCGATCCGGAAGTAGTTCTTTCCTTCTTTTTTATACACCTTTTTATATATTGTTTTCACTTTTCCGTTCAGATGGCTATCCGTTCCAATACTATATCCATCCATTGTTATACTGACGGGCATGCCTTCTTCCAGCCTCTTTATTTCAGTATACGGGATAAAAGCTATTATCTCTATTTCAGAATGGCTGTTTATCGTAACTTCCACTTTGCCTTTTACATTTTCGGGATAAGGAATGAAGCAAGTTGCCGTTGCCAGACCTGCTATCAATAATGTAATGAGTGTAATGCCACTGCGTATAAGCAGAGGCGGAATACGCCCGATGATGTTTCTCACTTTTTCGCTCCGAAGTTCTATTTGTTCATAATCTTTTTTCATAATCGTCAATTTCCTAATTCCAATTGATTTTTAACCAGATGGTAATATGCTCCCTGGTTCCGTAGTATTTGCATATCATTTGCAGGCAGGTGATGCCGTATTGCATATTGTCGTGCTGCGTGTAGAAAGGAAAATTCTTTCTCATGCCAAGCTATAGTTTAACATATAAATTCAACAAAAACTCGCGTCCGCGGATACGGCGATAATGCTCTACCGAACTTAATTGCCCGTAAATGGTATAGCTGTATTTTTTTCGATTGAACACGTTCATTAAAGTAGCCGAGAGCTCCGTATGTGGGGTCAGCGTATAACTGCATTTGGCATCCAGCAATACTATATCCTTGAATATATTTTCAGATACTTCGTTCCGATAGTATTCGCCGGCCAACTGTACATTCACCCGGGTCACGGGAACGACTGTCATGGCAAATGAATGGCACCATTGCTCCAGCTTCCGGTTTACTTGTTCGTCGGCATCCAATCTGTTCCACCCGTAACTCACACGATACTGCCAGTTCAAGATTTCTCCTATTCTTCCGTTTATTCGTCCGGTTGTGTGCAGGCTTCCGGTTCGGAAACTTGTCCGGTCATTTTCGGAAATCATGGACTGTTCTGAGTTAATGTACATCACATTTATTCCTGCCATGCCATGCAGGAAGTCGAGATTGCTGGTAACGGTACCCATTATCGTCCAATTATTTGAAGTGGTGGGGTGGTGGGTGTAATAACCGATAATATATTTATCCGAGAAATCTCTTCCGTATTGTTTGTCGGAGTCATCCCATGAACGCATGACCATAACGTGGGTAAACAGTCCCTTGACCGGGTTCTTGTAATTGAACCCTCCTGACAAAAAGCGGCTTTTAACGGCTGCGTATTCATTCAGTCCTCGGGATAAAGTACGATAGTCGGTCATCACAAGACCGTTGTAAAGTGAATGAAGATCGCATGGATCGGTGGACAGCCCGGCGCGGAGGAAGAGGTAAAGCTTCGGCGTGGTGTGCCAACGAAAATAGGCAGAAGGGGAGAACGGATAAACATGTTTGTTTGTCGCTGCATGGGCGAAAGAATAATGGTAATATTGGAGTGGGGCTTCCAGTTTTCCCTCCCAACGCTTCCGCTTGTATTCCAATTTGGGAGTTAGCTGTAAGCTCTGATAATTGGTGGTCAGGGCGTTGATCATAGTGCCCAATGAATCGGGGAGACCTTCTAAGGAGCTGTCGAAATCACGGAATAATGCACTTCCTCCTCCAGCTAGTGATATATTGAGCCTTCCCCATTGGATGCCAAGGTTAGCTTCTTCGTGTGTATAGAAATATCGGTCTTTGGTTCTTTGGCGGATGGTATTTCCCCACTCTACTCGCAAGGATTGCGGCCGCCATTGTCCTTCGTTCAGAGCGGTGAAAGAAAAAAGCCATTTTCCCGGACGTTTGATCAGTTGTAAATCATTGCTAACCTTGTATTGGGGTTGGGAGGCTTGTTGCATGATGCCGGATGCGTCTTCTTGCATGGATATGTTTATATCATTCCAAGAGAGGCTCGTTTTCAGATTATTTTTCAGATAAAAGGCTTCCTTGTTGGCTTCTACCGAAAAGTGGGCAGTCAATTGGTCGGTATGTGTCACCGATTGTTTTTCCTCATGGATGATCCGATCTTGAACTGAACGATAATAGGTGGTCGAAGTTTCCGCTTCAGCTGTAGACCGGTCATTCAGATAGTTGATCTGCGAACGGATTTCCCATTCGTTCTTTAGCCCCCATAGCCAGCCGGTAGAGAATAAATGCGAGCGATTGAACAAGGTTCTTCCTTTTTCCAAATAGGGTACAGATACATTGCCTACATTGATGTAATCTTCTAATTTTACCGGATCTTTTCCGGCTATGAAATCGTTCACTTCGGTTTCCAGATTCTTTCCGGTGTTATTTGTTTTATAGAGTGTGATGTTTTGCCACTCCTTTTTCATTTGCATGGCAAACAGTTCGCCGCTCCATAGTCCTTTGTCGGGGTGTGTGGATATTCCGCCTCCTGCCAGCAGATTCATGACCCATTTGGCTTTCGACTTGTCTTTGAGGCGGAGATTGACTGCGGCTTGTGAGGAGAAACTGACATCCTGTAGAGCTTTGATGGGCTGGTGGTTTTCCAAAATTTCCACTGCACCTACGTCTGCAGGTGAAATTCCGTTGGTGGCCAAACCGTATTTCCCTTCCAACAAGTCACGGCCTTCAATATAGAACTTGTTGATGCTGACTCCGTTGTATGAGATTTTTCCGGTGGCTGATACATCTATGCCCGGCATCTTTTGTAATACATCGCCTATGGTTTTGTCCTGTACATCGGCAAAGGCAGATACTGTATATATCAGTGTATCGCCTGCTTCCCTGATTTTTTGTGCCTTTACGGTGACTTCTTTGATTTGTATGATTGAGGGAACCAGTTTTATCTGGAAATTCTGTTTTCCATCTTTCAGGCTGTATTGCCATGGCTTATATCCCAACATGGATAAGCACAAGAGGCAATGAGATGTGTCTTTCCGGTCCTGGTGGATGGAGAAACGTCCTTCGCCATCTGTTTGGGTGAACTTCACAATCGTGTTTTTTATCGTGTCTTTGATGATGATCTGTACCCCGCTTATCGGCATGCCGTCTTCCTTGTCTGTGACGAGACCTATAATCTCTTGCTGGGCTCGTACGACTGAGGTACAGATAAACAGGAGTAGAAGGAAAGTCTTTATTTTTGTTGATGTTCCCATATTTCTTTATCGTGTAGCATGAATGATAAGTCTTTTAAAGAATACTCTTTAGGCAATAGACAGTTATTTAGAAAAACAGAGGGATAAGTCTTGATTTGCATGTCTTGTGAGTATTGAATTTGTTTTTCTAATATATCTATACTGCCAATAGGTAATCTATTATTACTTTGAGTTGCAAATAAAGAGGTCTTATGATACTTATACCATTTTTTTATCGCTAGCATAAATTTCTGTTTGTCTTCTTTATAAATAGCAATTAAGTGAAGTTGTACCTTGTTATAATAGCTGTGTTTATCAGCTTTTCCTGCCCAATAAATTCTCCATTGAATATTTCCATTGGTTTTATCATATAGGGAGAGTATATCTGTTACTATATTTGCACAATGAGGGCAGTAAGGACTGATCCATGTAGTTATAATTATAGAGGACTCCTGGTTACCCACTAATAGATAATCTTTATTCTCTTCTTTTAATTGAGGCTGTTTTCTCATTACTGCATGAAAAACATTCGGATTTCTTTTTATCCTTAGTGCTTCTATTTGTTGCGTCTTCTCACTTTTTGATAATTTTATATACTTTGTCAAAAAGAATATGCCAAAACAGCTTATTGTGCAAGCAAGTAAATGAATTTTTATAAGGAGATATGATATGAATAAATTAATCTCTAAACAGAAGGATAGTAAGGATTCAATGCAAATAACAAAACATACAGATAAGCATAACAGACACCATTTCTTTAAATACATTTGATAAAAAGTGAGAAATAAAATAAAAGGGATACACAATAAATTAATGATTTTCAAATATCCTAAGATATATTCTTGAGGAATAGAAATTAAAGTGGCTGTTATTATCCAAAAAAGGTTGGAGATAAAATAAATGCTTCCTAGTTCTGCAAGTGAAAGACTTTTTAAGTGAGCTATTTTTGAATGTATGACTTTATCACAATTAAATATCTTTCCTATTTTGCAATAACGGTTCAATATAGAATTTTCGATTAAATTGAATTCCTGATTTATTAATAAAAAGGATACAATTAGCCCTATGATATTCAAAGAAATGAAGAATCCTGTTATTTCCCTAAATATTAGTAGAATGAATAAAAACAAAAATATAAAATATAGCCAATGATATCGATCCCTTTTTTGTTCAGTGGCACATGAGTAAATAATTACTCCATCCCAAGAGCTTAATAACACTTGAGTATTTATGACATGATATTGTTGTTTGAAAGAGTCATAATAAACAGCTTGTTCATCTTTAAGTGATTTTACCAAAACTAATTTGTCATTCTCTTTCTCTTTTATATGTAGGAGCATGGTTTGGTGTAGAGAAAGCAATCCGTGGATATCTGTTTTCACCACATTACAGTCTATTTTACATGATAATAATGCCCGATAAACACTTAGGACAGAAGGATAAAACGGAGAAGATTCTAAAAGAATTCTTATTTTATCCTTTTGCAGTTGAGGATTATACAATTTGCAGAATTGATAAACTGTTTCCTGTATATTAAGGTTGTTTTTCATTATTCTTATTTGTGATAGTCCGTTTCTTCTAGTTCATAATTACGGTGAGGCGTTTTCTTGGGGCTGGAAACCTGATTGTTTTTTCCTATATCGTACATTTGTGTTGCCCGGGCTGCTTGGTCCGTATGCATTTCTTTGTATTGCATTTGCAGATATTCTTGCCGTGTGGTGCGAGCATAGTTATATTCTTTATAATTGTAAATTCCAACAGGAGGAATATTTTGTAGACGGATTCCGACAGCTGTAAATAGATAATCTTGATGCATGTCGTATGCTTCCAAAATTAGTCCCGGTAGTCCGCAAAGTTTCCATGGACCTTCGCTGATAGGAATGTCAAACGTAAACCACGCATACCAGATGCGTCCCCGATAGCAAGATTTGGCTAATTGGCAGGGATATTCCAATATGGTTTTTGTTGAATCAATCAATTCCCATCGAGGTTTTTCCCATTCTTCGGTATATGTCCAATGCATTAAGGCAAAATGATTGAAGACCGTCATTTTTCCGGCAGGATAATTCTTGTACACGGTTTCTTTAAATTTTCCTGAAGGATTAGCGGTGCCCTTCCGTGAATATTCCATGAACATTTGTAATGCCAATTTTTTATTATAACATCCCAATGAGTCATATTTCATTCCCTTGGGATTATAAAACATACTTATTTCTTTCCCTATACGTAATATCATATTATCTGCTGAAAAATCGTTTTCACGATGAAGCGTGTCGGTCACCATGCGTTTGTAATATTCACATTCTAGCAGGGCAGACCCCATAATTTCTATTTGTTGTGCAGGGCAAGTCTGCAAGGTAAAGAAAAGAATCAATAAAGTTAGTAAGTTTCTCATATTCGTAATTCCTTTGGTAAGACTGTAGCAAAAGTCATGCAATAATGTATATTAGCGTAGCTTTCGCTACAGCCTTTTTCTTTAGTTAACAATACTCTTCAACTAAATCAGCCCAAGAGTCCCAATCATAATCGGAATCTTCTCCATGAGCATTACCTTCGCCGATAAGTTCTCTACAAATATCGGTACTTCCTCCTAAGATGGATGCCATTTCTTTTTCTGAGATGTTTTCCATAATATTTAGATAATATGATCTTATCCTTCACTATAGCGTTTCGGCTTTGCTTCTCTATGTCTACAGATAGAGCTCTGTCACTATATATGCGTATTTCTAGTTTCTCAATAATTGGCTCCTTTATACAAAGAATCTATCCGGCATCTTCAATCCAATACCATTCACCTTCTCGGTAAATCCATCGTCTTCTTTTGACGGAGGATAATTCCTGTTTTGTCATCAATTCTATTCCCATAATCGTTCTTCTATTTTTTTTGATACGATAAAGGTAAATCGCTTTTTTGAAACATTTGCTAATCAATATGTAACTTTTGTGTAACTAAATGATTCTTTTTAGTTACATTTACAATCGTATTTGATTACATTTTTATTCATCCCATATAGCAATAGCTGAAATAGAAATAACCTACCACAGCAAGGCTTGCGAGCAATACCGTGATAATCGTAATGCCGCAACGTATGAGCAGAGGGGGGATGCGTCCGATGATATTCCTCACTTTTTCGCTCCGAAGTTCTATTTGTTCATAATCTTTTTTCATAATCGTCAATTTCCTAATTCCAATTGATTTTTAACCAGATGGTAATATGCTCCCTGGCGGTCGATTAATGCTGTATGCGTTCCTGTTTCTATTATTTTTCCTCTTTCTATCACGATGAGCTGGTCGGCGTTTTTTACCGTGCTGAGCCGGTGTGCTACGATGACTACCGTTTTCCCTTTATAAAATTCCATCAGGTTCTCTACAATAGCCCGTTCGTTATTGGCATCCAGCGCATTGGTTGCCTCGTCTAGAAATATATAATCAGGATTCTTGTATACGGCACGTGCAATCAATATTCTTTGCTTCTGTCCCTGACTCAGCCCGATACCATCTTGCCCTATTAATGTGTTATATTTCAGAGGTAAAGTCTGGATGTAGCTATCTATGCAGGCAATGCGTGCGGCTTGGAGCAGACATTCTTTGTCAATCTCGCCGTCATCTACCGCAATGTTGCGGGCGATGCTTTCCGAGAAGATGACTCCGTCCTGCATGACCACTCCGCAATGTTTGCGCCACCATTTCAAGTTATATTTCTGCAAGTCTGTGCTGCCGATGGTTATTTCGCCTGCCAACAGGGGATAATAGCCTAGAAGAAGTTTTATCATCGTTGTCTTTCCGCTTCCACTGGTTCCCACTATGGCGGTTACTTTCCCCTCGGGGATGGTTATGCTGATTCCGTCCAGTGTCTTGTTCGGGTTATGCGGATCATATTTAAAATCGGCATTTTTGAAAGACAAGCTTTTGTCCCGGTCGTGAAATGCGCTTAGTGCATCCTTGTTATTTTCCTCGTTTTCCATTTCGTGGATTTCGTTGATGTGTTCCAGGCTTATTTTCACATCCTGAAGAGAGTAGAGGAAGTTCATCAGTTGCTCCACCGGTGCATTGAGTTGTCCTATGATGTATTGCACCGCCAGCATCATTCCCAAGGTCATTTGTCCGTGAATGACGGCTGTTGCTGCCAGCACGGTGATGATGATGTTTTTTACTTCATTGATGAAGATACTTCCTGCTTCCTGAATCTGTTGTAATTTCAATGATTTCATGTTGACCTGGAACAGGTCTGCCTGTACATCCTCCCATTCCCAACGGCGCCGCTGTTCGCAGTTCTGTAATTTAATCTCCTGCATGGAGGTGATGAACTGATAGGTCTTGTTATTGTTCATGGCTTGTTTCTCGAACAGTTCATAGTCCAGTAATTTTCTTCTTTTCAGAAAGATAGCAATCCATATTCCATACAGAATGCTTCCTATGAGGAAAATGAGAAATATAAAAGTGTTATAGCCTAACAATACACAGCCGAATACAATGAAACTGAGCAGGGAAAAGGTGACGTTCAGCATCTGTGTGGTAAGAAATTTCTCTACCCGGTTATGGTCGCTCATCCGTTGCATCAGGTCGCCCATCAGTTTGGTGTCGAAGAAAGACATGGGAAGTTTCAGCAGCTTGATAAAGAAGTCGGACACCAGGGAGATATTAATTCGCATGCTGATATGGAGCAATATCCATCGGCGGATGAAATCTACACTGGTACGGCTGATGGTCAGTATGAGCTGCCCCAGCAGAATCAGATAAATGATTCCGAGGTTCTGATGGGTAATACCTATATCAACGATAGCTTGTGTAAGAAAGGGGAAAATAAGTTGTAGCACACAGCCCACTAAAGCTCCCAATATGATTTGTCCGAAATATCGGCGATATTGCTTTATGTAACCAAACAAGAATTTAAAGGAGCGCTTTCTGTTCGTTGTTTCTCCCGAAAGTTCGTAGAAAGCGGGGGTGGGCTGGATAAACATGGCTATTCCTTTTTCTTCCCCTTTAGACTGTGTGCTGATCCAGTGGTCTTTGAATTCCTTTTCTGCATAGGTTAAAAGTCCTTTTCCCGGATCGGCAATATAGAATTTCTTTTTATTCTTTATTTTGTAGAGGATGACAAAATGGTTCTGGCTCCAATGCAGAATGCAGGGCAAAGGTGCTTGAGGCAACTGTTCCATGGTTATACGTCCGCAAATGGTGTGCAGGCCCAGTTTGTTTGCCGCTTCGCTGATGCCCAGCATGGATACGCCTTCGGTGGTGGCAAAGCAGTAACGGGAAAGAGATTCCAGGGAATATTCTTTTCCGTTGTATTTGCATATCATTTGTAGGCAGGTGATGCCGCATTGCATGCTGTCGTGCTGCTTGTAAAAAGGAAACATGATGATTAAGTTATATCTGTTTCTTTATAAATCCGTCGAATATGGTCGCGTATGATATCAGGCTTGTCTTTCTCTTTAATATAGATGCATTTTTCCTCATTTATCATCTTTAGACGTTTTTGGGTACAAATCATGCATATGGGTAAAATATTGCATTCCAAACACGGCTTAAGCGCATACTTAGCTTTCATTCTTTTTTCATATAACGAGTTGTAGGTGATAACCCCATTAGAATTAAGTATGCCTTCTTTCTTTTCCGGTAGAAAATCATTTGCAGTACATTTATAAATGTCACCATTATAGTTGATGACAATGCAATTCTCTTTATCAGCATAGCATTGAAATATTCCCTTATATTCAGTTGGTTTTGTAAGTGCTTTATTTCTGAGGTATAATAATACTTCCTTTTCTTTATTGTCCAGCTCTGATGAATCCTCCTCTTGCCATATTCTTTGTAATGAGAATACTAAATTCTCTTTTGAATCTATATTTGATAAATCATCTATAACTTTTTTGAAAGATAGTATATTCTTGTCTGTATAGTTACATCTAATAGTAAAAGCAAATCCTTTGCTTGCTGCATATTTTACATTTTGTAGAACTGTATCATAAGTTCCGGTTCCATTGGGATGCTTTTTAATTGAATCGTGAAAGTTCCTATCTCCATCGAAAGGCACCTGGAAATGATATTCTAACTTTGTATTAACTAAGAGTTCGGTTATATTGGGAGTAAGTAATACAGCATTAGTGGTGAAGCTGCATTTTAATTTTACTTTATGAGTTATACAAAGTTCTTTTGTGTATAAAATAAGAGGAAGAACTTGTTCCCTAAAATGCATTAAAGGTTCTCCACCGAAAAAAGATAAACTGAGTGATTTTAAATTCTTATCCTCTATTTCCTTTTTTATGAACGTTTTTATAGCTAAGTCTACATCATTGTGAATAATGCTACCTTCCCTATGTTTTTCGTAGCAGTACCAACATCTTAAATTGCAATCCAATGTTGGATTAATAATGATCCGTAACGAATCATTCGAAGTATCAGTGGCTTTTTGATGTTCTATGAATTGTTTTGCTTCATTAGTTTCGTCTGATACAATGAACTTTTGCGCATCCAGATAATTATATAATTCCGGATGTATTTGCTTAAGCTCGTCTATATTATTTTTGTATTCGTTTAATAACGAGTTGATGGCTCCTACACAAGCCATCAACTCATTAGTTAAACTATTATACAATAAATAATTAGAATCATTTCTAATTATAAAATTATATAAGCTCCATTTCATAACAATACATTGTTTTTATGCAACTCTTTTAAATGATTAAGAAATTAGATTTGCAATGAAACTAATTATCAATCAATTATTGCATTTGCATGAGAATTTGCAATTGAGGTTAGTATCTTCACTTTCACCACCGCCCATACCGCCGCTATGACCATGACAATTTTCATTATTATCTCCCGAATCCATTCTGACAGATGGATTCGTTTTGATTTTCTTAAATCCTCCCTTTAATCGATTTGTTTCGTCATTTGTGAGGATAGGTATTTCACCTGGTATGTTTAAAAAACGATCTTCTTTCATAATGTCAACGAATTAAAGTATTCTTCTACTCACTTAAAGGCTTTTCGATTACTCCTTATTATTATTTGCGCAAATAACTATCACTTGTTGTCTGTATGCTTTCCGCACGTTTTACCTTTACTTTCTTGCCAAAGTCAAACTTATATATAAGGTTTAAGCACGCTCCTTGATAAGGGGTTTTATTATTTTCTTCTATTCTGCTTAGATTGTTATTGGTAATTGTGGTCAGGTTTCTTCTTTTATTCAAAATAGCGTAAACTGATAAATTTATGCAGAACTTTTGATCCAGGAAATATTTGTAAAGGCCGGCATTCATATTGTATACACTGTGATATATTGTTTCGCTTCTACGTGCTCTTCTTTCTGCCATAAAGTTAAAACTTCCACCGAAAGTATTTGTGAAACGAAGACTGTTGTCACAAAAGAATAAGCAATGGACTATATGGTAGGTCTGTTTGGGCGACACTTCTTTTGTGTAGTCGCCATCAAGGGAGGCATTGGTAGTCCACCAGCTGAACAAGGCCTTAGTGAAACCTATTGAAAAAGCATGTCGATAAGACTTCCCTATATTGGTCGGCATAGTATAGGTGATGATCGGATTGTCTTTATCTTGATAGATTAGGGGAAATAAATCATCTTTGCACTTTGCGTAAGCGTAGCTTATACTCCAAGTATTTGACAGACTCAACAATAGCCTGATACGATGTTCGGTAGTAGGTACTAAATCCGGATTCCCTTTAGCATAAGAATATTCAGAGATATAGACAATAGCCGGATTCATGCTCTTATAAGGGATATTTCCCATTCTTTTTGAATAGGATAAAGAGGCTTGGTTCTTTTCAGAGAAAAGGTAACCCACCTTGATGGAGGGGAACAGATTGCGATATGTGCGTTTGTCACCTGCTATGTTATTGGAAATACATTTCACTTCATCCTCTTGTACCCGTATACCGCCATTTAATGTAAATTTCTTCCATTGCCATACATATTCTGCATAGCCTGCATAACCTATACCTTTATAGGTAAATAGCCCGCTTTTATCTTCTTTCTGCCATCCTTCTTCACTCTGATATGCGTAATACATTTGGTTGCCGGTGTGGTTATTATAATAGTCGCCACCCCATTTCAACCTGGAATGTTTGTTGAGCAAGAAGATATAATTTATCTCTGCTTTCCATAAATCAGAAACAGTCCCGGTGTTGCTACATTTATTATCCTCTTCGTTTTTCTCCGGATACTGATAAAGATAATGGTGATTCAGTTCTTTCGTTTCGTCACTTCTCAAATAATCAAGAACTGTTCGCAAAGTATGCTTTCCGTTTTTTGATTTCCAATTATAGTTCAAACTAGCCTGATATATTTTGTCATCCCCTTTCCCTTTACTATGGTAGGAAGAGGTATATTCCTTTTCTGTTTCTTGTATTTCGGAAAAAGAAGAAGATTTTAGTGTGCTTCCAGCTTGTTTTATCATACAGTTAAGTCCGATGCTTTGCAGGGTAGTTATATCATATAACATACTGAATGTTTCATTGATTCTTCTTATATTTTTACGGTCTATATTCTGGTTTACAATATGTGTATTCAGGTGGCTGTTATGTGTTATGTTTTCTGTGATGTAAGGATCTCCTGCATTAGAAAGAACTAGATTGTTGTAAAAATTCCATTTCCCAAGCCGAAGGCTTAATGGAAGACCCAAGCGTTCCCAATGACTATTTCTTTTTCTCATTTCTCCTAGCAAAGAGGGTGAACCATTGCCTCCGCCATCTGCATTTTTTTTCAAAGATATATATATGATTCCTCCTTTAGTCGTGGCATTATATTGTAAATCAGCTTCCGGCAGGATTTCAACATTTTCTATGTCCGTGGCTTGCAGACTTGATAATTCTGTGCGGTCATGAAGTTCTCTGCCGTTTATGTATATTTTAGACACGGTTCCTCCATTCAGCCTTAGTTCATCGTTCATGTTTATGATACCGGGCAACATTCCCAATGCCTCGTTTATAGTTCTTCCTTTCACTACGGGATTTCCTTTCATATTTACGATTATCCGGTCGTACTCGTGCTTGATGAAATTGCTTTTTATTATTATCTCCTCCATGCTGATAATGGAGGGCTCCAGTATGAATGTCATATTGTTTGTAGATTGACCGGCGGCAATGAAGGTTGTAGTGTATTCTATATGAGATGCGCGGACAATGTAATCCTTTTTTTCTTCACATGAAAGTGTGAATTTCCCTTTTTCGTTTGTGATGGTTCCTGCTATTAAAGAAGAGTCATTTGCCGATAAAAGGGATATGGTTACAAACTCAATGGGGTTGTATTCTTTGTCCGTTACTTCTCCTGAAATCATACGATTTTGTGCTTGGGAGATGATTGGAACTATACCGAATATAAATAATAACCATACTTTCATGATTGTTTCTTGATCTTTGAATGCAAAAATGAAGAAATCTTTTTGTATCGTTGTTAATGATGGTGTAATAAACAGGTAACTAAACAGAATTATTTCAGTTACATTGGGGCAAGTAGCATATATCCGTTCCCTCCAATGGTGGAAATGGATATGTTGGGATCAGCTGCTAAGACCTTTCGTAATTTCACGATGTAATTGTAAAGGCTGTGTTCATTCATGATAGCATCTTCCCATAGCTCTTCTATTTTTTCATAACTTACAATTTCGCCTTTATGACTATATAAAAGTTTGAGTAAGGAAAATTCTAGTTTGCTTAGTCTTTTAAGTTCTTTTGATGCTTGATAAAGGGTTCGTGTTTGAATGTCCAACTCCAAAGAGCCTATCTTTATAATGGCATTGGAAACAGGATGAGCATGTCTGTCTACATAGGCAATCAGTTCTTCTACGCTAAAAGGTTTTTTCAAATAGGCTACGGCACCGGATTTTAGTGCTCTTGCCACTTCGTGGCTTTCTGTATGCGACGATATGTATAAAATGGGAGTACCAGGAGCTGCCATTTTTAATTCGGATGCATTGTCAATGCTGTCGCTTGTTCCTATTTCAACGTCTAATACCATGATGTCAGGTTTGAATTCATTGAGGATGGTGGTGATGCCGGTTAAAGAACTTTGATAGTGTACTTCATACCCTTCGTCTTTAAGCGCTGCCGTTATAATGCTGCTCAGCATTACATCGTCATCAACCAACAGGACTTTAATTGCATTCATAGCTTATGTTTTAAGGCAATGTGAAATGTGTTTTGAACAAAGGAAATCATTTAAGTGGAAATTTGCAAATAAAAAGACTTCCTTTTCCAGGAATACTTTCTACGGAGATGTTGCCACCATGTGCTTCTATTATATATTTTGTGTAGGCTAGTCCTATGCCATATCCTCTTTGATGTGCCATTTGCTCTCTGGGTACTTGGAAGAATTGAGTAAATATTTTCTTTTGATATTTGGGGGCTATTCCCCAGCCGTTATCTTTTACGGTAAATATTGCTTGGTTTTCTTTTTTTGAGATTCTGATAATGATTTGTACCCCGTCATCAGAATATTTCAGAGCATTTTCCACAAGGTTTCTTATGACGTTTCTCACATATAAGGGATCTAGCATGAGGGTTAACTCATTCAGCTCTGATTCCATTTTTATTTGATGAGGCTGATGGGAATGTTGCATGGAAACTTCTTGAGCAACTTCGGTTACCAAGAGTACTAGGTCTGTTTCTTCTTTTTGAAGATAAACTTTTTGTCGGTCTTTACGGGCTGTGATGAGTAGCGCTTCTATCTCGTTGACAAGTTTTCGTGCTTGCCTTTCGGTGTTTTCCACTAATTGTTGTGTGTGGATATCAGGTACTTTTTTCTTGATTAAACTCATTAATGTGATAATGCTGTTTAAAGGAGACTTTAAATCGTGAATGGTCCCGTTTACACTTGCTTCCCGTCTTTTAAACAGTTTGTCTTTCTTATGAATGGTTATGACTAAAAAAATAACGTAGCCTAGAATGATGATTGTGAGTAGAATGGATTCTATTATAATAAGAAACATATCTGTAAGAAAAGATGTTAGTGGAATTATGGCTTTGACTTGGATAAATTGTAGGCATCTAGTTCCAAGAGGATAAAGCTTCGTTTCTTTTATCTTATGATCGTCAAGTGGCAAGATATCTCCTGCTTTTTGTATGATTGTTGTATCTTTATCGTATAATAGAATACAATATTTAATTTTTATATCATACAAACGTTTTTTGAAAATGCTATCCAGTCTAGCCATTTGGATGAATTGCTTTTTGTTTATACATATATCTTGTTGTATTTGCATTATTGCTTCTGCAATATTGGTACTTATATTCTTTTCTGCTAACATGTCTAGGTTAAGAGTGTCGCCTTTCAGCCGTTTTCGTTCTTCAGAAGACATTTCTTCTGCATGTTTGTAAACCAGCTTGGGGTTATTAGGATTTTTATATGGGGAATAAGTTCGTAATTCTAATTCTTTTATAATGCTTGAGGTGATAGCTTGGTCGATTGATTGTGTGAGTTGGACACAATAATTTTGATGCATGTTTCTAATCCATAATACTTGTAGGTAGAATAATATAATTACCGCAGATATAGGTATGTAGATAAGTTTTTTCATAGTTAGGATATAATTGATTTCGGAACAAAAGTAACGAAAAAAAAGTGAATTGATTACTTGAATATTACACTTTTATTAGTGATGATTAGATCATTCTTAAGTTTCTTTGCCATATTGAGGAATATGGAATTGAGTCTGGATGAATATGTGGAGTATCGATTTAATAACGAACTACTTAAAATGAATATGTATGAAAGCACGCCTTGACAAACTAATCATACTGATAGCAGCCTGTTGTTGCCCATTGGTTGTTTTCTCCCAATACACCTTGTCGGGGACAGTAAAGAATGATAAAGCTTTGGTGATGCCTGAAACGGTTGTGACCTTGCAACAGGCCGATTCATTGGTGGGCATGACATTGGTAGACTCGAAAGGGAGATATAAATTTACTGATTTGCACAAAGGAGAATACACTTTAAGCTTGTCGTGCCCCGAGTATCAGCCAGTAGAGGAAACCTTTGATTTGACAGGTGATAAAAGGATAGTCTATGTGATTTATCCGGTGAAAAACATACAGTTGGAAGAAGTTTCTATTGTCGCCGACAAAAGTCTTCTGATCTCTCATAAGGCAAATAGTGATATCTTTTATTTGTCGGCAGAAGCCAGGAAAAAACAGAATCCTTATGAAGCATTGAGAGAAATTCCCAAATTGGTGGTGAATGAATCGGATCGTTCTATAAAGATGGTGGATGGGGCTACTCCTTTAATTTTGATAAATGGCCATAAGGTCAATTCGGGCATTAATAGCATTGACCCGAAAGAGGTGGAGGCGGTGGAGGTGATCAATAACCCTTCTGCACGCTACCTGAAAGACGGGGTACAATGTGTGGTCAATATTAAGATGAAACAGAAAACTGCCGCTTATCAGACATACAATATGAATACACGCCACATGATTCCGGTTTTGTTTGGGTATACGGGAGGTTATTATGAATTAGGCAACAGCAAGGCGTCTTTAAGCCTGAATGCTTCTCATTTCTATTTTCATCATGATGATTCGGAGTGGAATACGATACAACAGAATACGGGGTATGAGAAAACCGCTGTCAGTAAAAAACGTTCTAATATAAGTAATCCTTATGTGGCTTTGAACGGTGACTGGATTTGTTCGCCCAAAGATTATCTGGCTATGAGTGCCATCTATTACCATTATTCTTCTAAAAGTGAAGAAGAGGGTGGGGGAATTCTGACCCAAAATAAAGAGAGAGAAGCATATAAATCTTTTGTGGATAATAAATCAACCAGTTATGTAGGAAGTTTTAACTTGTATCATAAGCATACCTTTCATAAAAGTAAAACATTGGAAACGACTCTGCATCTGAACATGAATGGAAATGATATGAAAGGGATTAGAAAAGAGGAATATCCATCCTTGGAGTATAGAAATCAATATGATTTTGACAACTTTCGCTGGTCCGGAGGATTGGAACTGGATTATTCTTTTGATTGGCTCGGCCAGAATTTTGATTTCGGAAGTTATACTCGTTTTTTGAAAGACCGTATTAAACAGATCAGTGCGGGATATCCTACTTTCTATCATAGGGAATGGAGTGAATATGCTTATGTTTCGATGAATGGAAATATCAAGAGCAGGTTTTTTTATATGCTTTCGTTAGGTACGGATCTTATTTTCAAGAAAGCAGGTGAAGTGAAACACGATTATAGCAAATTGACTGCTGCTGTATCAGGAACTTATAAATTTAATGGCATACACTCTGTACGTTTGAATTATAATCTTTCTAATCTGTCTCCTGAGGTAATGTATCTGAATCCCTATAACACTTCTACCGACAGTTTGGAAGTGACTCGGGGAAATCCTCTTTTAATGCCTGCCCGGAATCATATTTTTAGATTTTGCTATATGTATAATCAGCATGGATTTTATGTGGAACCTTTTGTGAAATACAGGTTGTCGGTAGACCGGATTGTGCCAATAGGGTATACAGAGGACAATATATATACGCAGACATATAAAAATACGGATACTTTCCGGCAACTGGATGCCGGTATCAATATGAACTATAATAATCAGAAATGGGGAGGTGTAGGTGGAAATATAGGGTATGATACTCATTTCTATACTCATCAGCATGGAAAGGGCTCTCTTTATGTTAATCTCAATACGTATGGACATTATAAAAGATTGTCATGGAATCTTTATGGGAATTATCGGCCTTTCAGCTATGGTGTGAATAATAAACGAAAACATTATGGGTCTGAATCGGAGTTGACGATAACTTGGCGTGTGAACAAACATTTGGGAATAACGGGGAACATGAGGTATTTGTTGGGCACTTTAGGATATGATTCCACTACGCACGAAGGAACTTATTACAATTTCTCATCCGGCAGGATGAAGGACCGAAGTTTCTGCTTTTCATTAGGATTCAATTATTATATGCAAGGAAAGAATTTCAAATATAGGAATAAGAAGAGTTTGCAGAGTACGGAGCAGGGGATAAAGTTGTGAAATAATTTTTGTTTTATATGTTGCAGGCACGGGATGCGTATGATATTAGAATCGCGGAAACGTTTACGAAGAGCGCATGAGGAATGCGCGAAACTTGAGAGTGTCATCTGATGTCATAGTACAGGCTACAGGGCTTTCTGAAGAAGAAATAAAAGCCCTTTAATTGAATTGCAAAGGGTTTGGCCGGAAAGAATAGTTTCTATTCATATTCGTGTTTCCGTTTCGGATTCATCGGAAACCAACCTTTCAGCACACGTTCGCGTTGCTCGAAGATCTCCTTGATAGTCCAGAAAGAAGAGAAAGAGAAGACACCCAATAAAGAGGAAATCAAGATGTCACTGATAAGCATAGTCCCTATAATGCCTGCTATGCCCAGTACCAAAAATATCCACCAGCACCGTGTACCCCAATAATATTCGGCCTTGACCACGATGGGGTGGAAAAGACCGATTATTAAAAAGGTACAAATGCCGATGGCGATACCGCCTAAATGGTATTCATTCAGCCATTCCATTCTTTCTTAGCTTTGAATGGGTATTTCTTTTTTGATGCTCTGTTCCAGAGAGATCAAGGTCTCGGTAGCCGTAACACCGGGAATTTCCTGAATCTTTGAGTTCAGCAAGTCCATCAAATGTTCGTTGTCACGAGAGTAAAGTTTGGTCAGCATAGTATATGGACCTGTAGTGAAATGGCATTCCACAATTTCGGGAATCTTCTTCAGTTCTGCCACTACGTTTTTGTACATGGAACCTTTTTCCAGCTTGATCCCTACGTATGTACAGGTTCTATACCCTAAACTCTTAGGGTTCACATGATATCCTGAACCGATAATAACTCCCAAATCAATTAATCTTTGCACACGCTGATGAATGGCTGCGCGTGAAACTCCACATTCTGCTGCGACATCTTTAAACGGGATGCGGGCATTTTGGGATATAATTTCTAGAATTTGTCTGTCGAGACTATCAATTTTCTCCATAATATACCGATTTTAATGTTATCAATCTGTAAGCAAATATAGGAATACTTTTTAATTTATCTACTATTTTGCAAGAAAAAACAGGATTTCTTTGAAAAAAAGTGCAAGAAGAGGAGCTAATCACCTATTTTCTTCTCTATTTCGCCGATTTTCCCTCTTCTTTCAAATGAGAAGGTATCGCTATGTGTATCTAAATAGTTCAACAGGAATAGCGATTTTCTTAACAAATATTTTTGTTCTTCGGACTCTTTCAACAAAGCATCCTGATAGAGCAGTTCGGATAACATGTCGATGCGCGTGAGCAATTCCTCGTCACCATAGTTTTGTCCCATCTCGTTCAGTATATATTCCGCATCCTGATCATAATAGAAGGTGGAAGGATGATTGAAGTAGGCACGATAAATGCTTTGAAGTTGCAATTGCAGCTCGGGACCGTCCTTTTTATCTCTTTCTTCTACCAACTTTTCCAATGCTTCGAAAAACTGTTGAAGCAACCGCATAATGTAATCTCTTTGCAGCATGTTAATTGTCCTCTTCGTTTTTATGGGTTAGTGTTACTAATACTTTATCTATCCGGGCTCCGTCCATGTCGACTATTTCCAGTGTGAAGTCATTCCATTCCATGGCTTCACCGGTCTTGGGAATGTGACCTAGTTGTTGCAAGATGAGGCCGCTCAAAGTGTTGTAATTATAATCGGGGTATAAATCCTCCATTTCGAAATGACTCAGAAAATCATAGAAAGAGCATTGCCCGTCTATCAGCCAGCTTCCGTCCTTGCGGGGAACGATATCGGGATCTTCCGAGTCACTGGGCAAGGTGCCTACCAGGGCTTCCAGAATGTCCTTCATGGTGATGATGCCTTGCAGACTGCCGAATTCATCACAGATTAATCCGTATTTGATGTTGTGCTGGCGTATTTGTTCCAATACTTTATATACATCCATGTTTTCGTGGAAGTATTGTGCCGGACGGATCACATCACGCAGATTGAATTCGCAACTGTTCAGCTTCCCGAAGAGGTCTTTCAGGTAAACTACTCCGATGATGTTGTCCAGGGTGTTTCCTTGAGTTACAGGGTAAACTTGGTACAGGTGTTGGCATACGATGTCATACAGTTGCTTGTTGTTCATGTCTATGTCAATGGATACGATGTCGCTGCGATAGGTCATGATGGTGTTGATGCTACGGTCGCCCAGGGAGAAGACGCGGTCCACAATATCCTGTTCCACTTCTTGCACTTCGCCGTTCTCAGTCCCTTCGTCTATCATGGATTTGATTTCCTCTTCAGTCACTTTTTCTTCAGCTGTGTTGATATGCAGCAGGTTGAAGATAAGTGAAGTGCTTTTGGCAAGTATCCATACAAAAGGAGAGGCTATGACGGACAGCCAGTACATGGGACGTGCCAATAGCTTGGCAGCACGGGTGGAGGCACTCATGCCAATGCGTTTGGGCACCAGCTCGCCAAAGATAATAGTGAGGTAAGTGACCAGAATGACAATCAGGGTTTGAGCCAATAAATAGGCATATGTGGCGGGTACGCCGGCGTCAGTCAGTATGTTCCCAAAATCGGTGGCCAGCACGTCGCCGGAGTAAATACCGGTCAATATACCAATCAGGGTGATTCCGATTTGGATGGTGGATAAAAACTTGTCCGGGTCATTGGCAAGCTTTAAAGCGATACGCGCTGTAGAGCTTCCATGACGGATATCATTGGACAAACTACTTTTACGCGCTGAGATCAGGGCGATTTCGGACATAGCGAATACCCCGTTTAATAAGATAAGTGCGATAATAATGGCAATTTCCATGTAAGAATTTACGTTTTGTTTTGCTAACAAATGTACTAAGAATTGTGTTTTCTCTTTCTTCTTTTAGATTTAATTAATGAATTATCTGTCATTTGCGCTATCTTTGCGGTGTCTATACTTAGAAAGGAGTAATTATGCATCCGTTGGAACTATTCAAATATTGTCCGAAGTGTGGTTCGCCGCACTTTGAAGTGAACAATGAGAAATCAAAGCGTTGCGCCGATTGTGGCTTTGTGTATTATTTCAATTCCAGTGCCGCTACTGTAGCTTTTATCTTGAATGATAAGAATGAGTTGTTGGTGTGCCGCAGAGGAAAAGAACCGGCAAAGGGAACATTGGACCTGTCCGGTGGGTTTATTGATATGTATGAAACCGGCGAGGAAGGTGTGGCACGCGAGGTGCTGGAGGAAACCGGCTTGCAGGTGGAGGAGGCTGTTTATCAGTTCTCATTGCCCAACACTTATCTATATTCAGGATTTCTGGTACATACATTGGATCAGTTCTTTCTTTGTAAAGTGAAAGATACCAGTCGGATAAAGGCGATGGATGATGTGGCGGAATCTTTCTGGCTTCCGTTGGATGAAGTGAATCCCGAAGAATTCGGGCTGGATTCTGTGCGTGAAGGAGTCCGGCGTTTTTTGAAAGAACATAAACTTTAATGATAAGATATGAAAAGAAAAACCTTATTGATGGCCGCATTGATGGGAGGCTGTTCCTTGCAGGGAATGGCGCAGCAGATAACTCCCAAGGATGTGGCAGGTGACAAGGAATATAACCGGGTATGCCGGGAATATGAGTTGAAAGGCGGGGACAGCATGGAACTGTTACAGGCTTATCTGGACAAATATCCTGACTCCCGTCATAAAAACAGGGTGCTGTCACTGATTGCCTCTGCTTATTTTATGGAGGGAAAATACAAGGAGGCCATTGCCCTGTTCCGGTCGTGTGATCTGGAGGCTTTGCCTGATAAGGAAAGAGATGATTGTGCCATGCGTCTGGCCACCTCTTATCTGAAAGAAGATAATTTGCGTGAAGCGGCTGTATGGTTTACCTTGCTGAAAGAGGTAAGCCCATTGTATCAGGATGACGCTGTCTATAATCTGGCTTATATTGATTATGTGGAGAAACGCTATGACAAGGCGCTGAAAAGTTTCCAGTCTTTGCAGAATGATGCCGTATATGCAGCATTGGTTCCTTATTATATAGGAGAGATTTATTTGGTGAAAGAAAATTATCAGCAGGCCCGTACTGTGGCAAAAGCGTATCTGGAGCAATATCCAGCTAAAAAGGATGTTCCTCAGATGGAACGGATTTGGGGAGAGGCTTGTTTCGGATTGAATGATTACCAAGCGGCGATACCTCCTTTGGAAAGATACCGTGAAAGTGTCTCCCACCCGCAGCGTAAGCCTTTGTATGAACTCGGTATGAGTTATTATTATACTGGTGTTTATTCCAAGGCTGCCGCTACTTTGGGGGAAATGGCTTCGGTACATGATGCCTTGTCACAGAATGCTTATCTCCACATGGGGCTGGCTTATTTGAACTTGAAGGAGAGGAACAGGGCACGCATGGCATTCGAGCAGGCAGCCAATTTCAGTTTTGACCCGAAAGTAAAGGAACAGGCTCTTTATAATTATGCTTTGTGTATTCATGAAACCTCTTATTCTCCATTTGCCGAGTCGGTTACCGTGTTTGAGCGTTTTCTGAACGAGTTCCCGAACTCGCCTTATACGGAGCGTGTCAATGATTATTTGATAGAAGTGTATATGAATACCCGCAGTTATGAAGCTGCTTTAAAATCTATAGCAAAGATTGAACATCCGGGCACACGTATTATGGAGGCCAAGCAGAAGATTTTGTTCCGGCTGGGCACACAAGCGTTTGCGAATGCTCGTTTCCAGGAGGCTCTGGAGTTCTTCAACCAATCGCTTGCTGTGGGGCAATACAATCAGGCGACAAAGGCGGACACTTATTTCTGGAGAGGGGAATCCAATTATCGTTTGGACCGTTTTCCGCAGGCGGGTAACGATTACCGCTTGTATCTGGAATTTGCCACCAGCAAGGACGGACAGGAATACGGTCTGGCTCTCTATAACTTGGGATATACTTATTTCAAACAGAAAAATTATGGAAATGCGGGCACTTGGTTTACCCGTTTTGTGGACAGGGGAAGTGCCAATGAACGTGCCATGCAGGCAGATGCCTATAACCGTATAGGTGACTGTAACTTCTATGACCGCCGTTTTGAACAGGCTCGTCAGGATTATGCCCGTGCGGTGGAGATTGATCCGTCACTGGGGGATTACTCTTTGTATCAGGAGGCGTTTGTACGTGGTTTGCAACGTGATTATAATGGAAAAGTGCAGACGTTGAACCGCTTGATTTCGGATTATCCGGAATCACAATACATGGATGATGCCCTTTACGAGCAGGGACGTGCTTTTGTGCAGATGGAAGATAATGCCAATGCCATTGCCCGTTTCAATATTTTGGTGAAGAAATTCCCGGAGAGCAATGTCGCACGGCGGGCAGCTAACGAGATCGGTTTGCTGTACTATCAGGATGACAAGTATCCTGAAGCCATTCAGGCTTATAAGCAGGTCATAGCCAGTTATCCGGGCAGTGAGGAGGCTCGTTTGGCGCAGCGTGATTTGAAATCTATCTATATTGATTTGAACAAGGTGGATGAGTATGCCAACTTTGCTTCAACTATCCCCGGCGGTGCCAACTTTGATGTAAATGAGCGTGATTCATTGACTTATGTGGCTGCCGAAAGGGTATATATGCGAGGAGAGGTCACCGAAGCCCGCAACAGCTTTACCCGTTATTTACAGACTTTCCCCGAAGGTGCTTTCAGCCTGAATGCCAACTATTATATCGGTTTGATAGACTATAACCAGAAAGCCTATGAAAGTGCAGCTCGGCATTTGGATAAAGTATTGGAATATCCCAACAACAAATATTCTGAAGATGCCATGTTGATGGGTGCCGAAATGGCTTATACGGCGAAGGATTATGAAAAAGCTTTGCATATTTACAAGCAATTGAAAGATAAAGCTGCTTCTATGGAGCGTCGCCAGCTTGCAAAAACCGGAATGTTACGCAGTGCGCATATGCTGGGAAATGAGGAAGAGATTATCTTTACCGCAACAGATTTGCTGGCCGATACTAAACTGGCGCTGGAATTGTCTAACGAGGCACATTATTACCGTGCAAAAGCTTATTTGGATGCCGGCAAGACGGATGGAGCTATGGAAGATCTGAAGATCTTGGCAAAAGACACCCGTAATGTATATGGAGCGGAGGCCAAATATAAAGTCGCCCAGATTTACTTTGACGGCGGACAAACGGATAAGGCGGAGCAGGAGGTGCTGAATTACATCGAGGTAAGTACACCGCATACCTATTGGCTGGCACGCAGCTTTGTGTTATTGGCTGATGTGTATATGAAGTTGGGACGTAACTTGGATGCTAAACAATATTTGCTTTCATTGAAGCAGAACTATCAGGCTGATGATGATATTGCCGGAATGATTGAAAGCAGACTTGAGAAATTGAAAACTGAGAATTAAAAATTAAAAAATAAGTGCTGAATATGATAAGTAAGAAATTGTCAATTGTCCATTGTCAATTGTCCATTATATTGGCTTTTTTGCCTCTGTCTGTTGCATATGCGCAGCAAGATAGTACGTTGAACCGCACTGTGGTGGTAGAGAATGAGTATAATCCCAATATCATGGATGCCTCAAAGATTAATGTCCTGCCTAAGGTGGAGGAGCCGGCTGTAATGAAGAAAGGCATAGAATATGCTACAGCCTTGCGCCCTGTTTTGGCCTGGACGTATGAAAGTATGTCTCCTATAACCCGTGAATGGGCTATGAACCGCGCGAAACGTGGGTATGTCCGTGCCGGATATGGAAATTATGGGAATGTGGATTTTAAGGCTGGGTATCTGTGGGATATCACCGGAAAGGACCGCCTGAAAGTCGGAGTATCTCTGGATGGCATGAACGGAAAGCTGAAGCATTGGAATGCTGAGGATTGGAAATCACGTTTTTATTCTACTGAGTTCCGTTTGGACTATTCTCATGATTTCAGCAAGGTAACTTTGAATTTAGGTGGCGGCCTGCAATCACAAGTGTTTAACTATATGCCTGATTCCGAAGCGCATACGGCTTCTGCCAGAGCTGCTGATAAACAGCATCATACTTTAGGCGATTTTCACATCGGTGTTTCTTCCAGAGATGAATCGCTTCCTTTGCAATTCACTTTGCAGACCGGATTGAAGTATTTTGGTATCAAATATCCGCTGGATTATTCAGATAATGCATCTACAGGTAAGGAGAAGATTGTACACACCGAAGGAGATGTATGGGGCAAGCTGGATAATGAGCAACGGGTAGGCATCCGTTTCGAGATGGATAATCTGTTTTATTCTTCGGACAGTTTAATGGGCAACTATACTTCACTGGGTTTGAATCCTTATTATATGTTGGAAAGTGATGACTGGCGGGTCCGTGTCGGTGCTCATGTGGATTGGCAGTCGGGGGAGGACAGTGGCATTGATGTGTCTCCTGACGTGAAAGCCGAATACTTGTTCTCGGATAGTTATGTGCTTTATTTACATGCGTTGGGAGGGCGTGAACTGAATGATTATCGCCGGTTGAATGCTTTTTCACCTTATTGGTCTTTAAACGCCCGGATGCCTTCTACCTATGTGCCACTGAATGCTACATTGGGTTTTAAAGCATCTCCGGTAAATGGTTTGTGGTTTAATATCTTTGGTGGATATCGGATCAGTAAAGATGAGTTATTTTGCAATCTGGTGGATGCGGACGGGTATTATTTTACTCATTTCTTGCAGGATAAAGCAAAAACCGCATATGGAGGTGCTGAACTGAAATATGGTTATAAGGACTGGTTTGACGCTTCATTGAAAGGTACATTTTATAGCTGGAAGACAGACAATGAAAATGAAGAGCTGTATTTAATGACCAAGCCTAAGTTTGAATTGAATTTTTATGCTGAGGCTAAGGTTTTTGAAGGATTGAAGGTTTATTGGGGCTATGAATATGTACAGAGGAAAGAGTATGTAATAGAAGAAGGGAATAGCAGCAGGGATTTTGGTTTGGGCAATATCAGCAATTTGAGTGTGGGAGCCAGTTATACCTTCCTGAAAGACTTGTCTGTTTTTGGGCGTGTGAATAATCTGTTGAATAAACAATATTATTATGAGTACGGCTATCCTGCTGAAAAACTGAATGTTCTAGCCGGGCTTTCTCTGGTTTTTTAGTTAAATAGACATTCGGAAAGGACTTTTTTAAGAAAAAAAAGCAGAAACATACCTTATTATATAGGTGTGCTTCTGCTTTTTTTCTACTTTTGCCCCAAAATAAAATGGAATACATAGTATTATGCAAAAAAATCTAGTAATAGTTGAGTCACCCGCTAAGGCTAAAACCATTGAGAAATTCTTGGGTAATGATTATAAAGTCCTTTCCAGTTACGGGCATATCCGGGATTTGAAAAAGAAGGAGTTTAGTATCGATGTAGAGAATGGGTTTGAGCCGACTTACGAGATACCGGCAGACAAAAAGAAATTGGTAGCCGAATTGAAAGCGGAGGCAAAGAAAGCTGATATGGTATGGCTTGCATCCGATGAGGATCGTGAAGGAGAAGCTATTTCATGGCACTTGTTTGAAGTCTTGGGGCTGGACCCTGAGAAGACCAAGCGCATTGTATTCCACGAGATAACCAAAACAGCGATACTAAAGGCCATCGAAAATCCGCGTGACATTGATGTAAATCTGGTAAATGCCCAGCAAGCACGCCGTATTCTGGATAGAATTGTAGGTTTTGAACTTTCACCGGTATTGTGGAAGAAGGTAAAGCCTGCTCTTTCTGCCGGACGTGTGCAATCTGTTGCCGTTCGTTTGATTGTGGAACGTGAACGTGAGGTACATGCTTTTGTCAGTGAACCGTCTTATCGCGTTACAGCAGTGTTTGAAGTTCCTGATGTTGATGGAAATGAAGTTGAAGTGAAAGCGGAATTGTCCAACCGTTTCAAGACCAAGGAGGAAGCACAGGCTTTCCTTGAAACTTGTAAGGATGCGCAGTTCTCTATTGAAGATATAATAACCCGCCCTGTGAAGAAATCGCCGGCGGCACCGTTTACTACTTCTACGTTGCAGCAGGAAGCTGCCCGTAAGTTGGGATTTACAGTAGCGCAGACCATGATGGTGGCACAGCGTCTGTATGAAAACGGACAAATTACTTATATGCGTACGGATTCGGTGAACCTTTCGGATTTGGCTTTGAATACTAGCAAGCAGACTATTTTGTCCCTGATGGGAGAAAGATATGTCAAAGTCCGTAAGTTTGCCACCAAGACTAAAGGAGCACAGGAAGCGCATGAGGCTATCCGTCCTACCTATATGGAGAATGAGACGGTGAGCGGAACCGGTCAGGAACAGAAATTGTATGAACTGATCTGGAAACGTACCATCGCTTCACAGATGGCAGATGCGGAACTGGAGAAAACAACGGCTACTATTGTAATTAGCAACAGCAGCGAGAAATTTATCGCTACCGGCGAGGTGATTACTTTTGACGGTTTCCTGCGTGTATATAAGGAATCATATGATGATGACAATGAGCAGGAGGATGAGGGTCGTCTGTTGCCGCCTCTAAGCAAAGGGGAAAAACTGATAAGAAAAGAAATTTTGGCAACTCAACGCTTTACCCAATGTCCGCCCCGTTATACGGAAGCCAGCCTGGTACGCAAACTGGAAGAGTTGGGCATCGGTCGTCCATCTACATACGCACCTACCATTTCTACTGTGCAACAACGCGGTTATGTAGAAAAAGGAAACAGTGAAGGTGTGAAACGTCCGTATGATACCTTGAAACTGAAAGGCGGCAAGATTACGGAAATTACCAAGACAGAGATTACGGGAAATGAAAAGGCCAAGTTGTTACCTACTGATACCGGTATCGTGGTAAACGATTTCCTGATGGAATACTTCCCTGAAATCATGGACTTTAACTTTACAGCGAATGTGGAGAAAGAGTTCGATGAAGTGGCTGAAGGAGAAAAGGAATGGACTGGTATGATGGACAGTTTCTATAAAGGTTTCCATCCGTTGGTAGATAAGACCATTCACTCTAAGACTGAGCATAAGGTGGGTGAAAGAGTATTGGGGACAGATCCTGTAAGCGGTAAGCCGGTATCGGTTAAGATAGGTCGTTTCGGTCCGGTTATTCAGATTGGTACTGCCGATGATGAAGAGAAACCGCGTTTTGCGCAGTTGGCAAAGGGATTGTCTATGGAAACCATTACGTTGGAAGAAGCGTTGGATGCGTTCAAGCTTCCCCGTACATTGGGGGATTATGACGGTCACACGGTGACGGTAGGAGTAGGGCGTTTCGGACCATACGTGCGTTATGACAAACTGTTTGTTTCTATTCCTAAAGGAACGGACCCGATGGAGATTTCTTTGGATGAAGCGGTCGAACTGATCAAGAATAAGATAGAAGCGCAGGAGAAGAAGTTTATTAAAGTATTCGATGCTGACCCTGATATGCAGGTCTTGAACGGACGTTACGGCCCATACATCAGCTATCAGAAAAAGAATTATAAGATCCCTGAGAATGTAGAACCGGCGGATTTAAGTCTGGAGGCTTGTTTTAAGGTGATTGAATTGCAGAAAAGCAAGGCGGAAACCCGTAAAACGAAAGCGGCTTCAAGAAACAGGGGAACCGTAAATATGGAAGAGGAGTCCGAAAAAACCGAAGAATCCGCTAAAAGTAAGGCGGCTCCCAAGGTAAAGGGCACTGCAAAAGCAAAAAAATGACACGTATATTTCTAATAGGATATATGGGTGCGGGCAAAACGACTCTAGGTAAAGCGTTTGCCCGTGAAATGAGTCTGAATTTCATTGATTTGGACTGGTATATCGAGGAACGTTTCCATAAAACCGTTCAACAGTTGTTCTTGGAGCGTGGAGAAGACGGATTCCGGGAACTGGAACGGAAAATGTTGCATGAGGTGGCCGAATTTGAAGATGTGGTTGTTTCGGCCGGTGGAGGAACACCTTGTTTTTTTGATAACATGGAGTATATGAATGACTGTGGTGATACGGTATTTCTGGATGTGGAACCTGCTGTGTTGTTTCGCCGTCTGAGAGTGGCCAAGCAGCAACGTCCATTGTTAGCAAATAAAAGTGATGAGGAACTGATGGATTTTATCTGTGAGGCGTTACAGAAAAGACATCCGTTTTATTCCAAGGCAAAACATCTGTTTAAAGCTGATGAGCTGGAGGATAAAAAACAAATTCAAGCCTCTGTTGACAGCTTGAGAAAGCAATTGAATAAATAATTATATATAGTAAATACACACTCTTTGTACAGAAGAAGAAATGAGAAAATGGCGTATTGAAGATTCGGAAGAACTCTACAACATAACCGGGTGGGGAACTTCGTACTTTGGTATCAATGACAAAGGTCATGTAGTGGTAACTCCTCGTAAGGACGGCGTTGAGGTCGACTTGAAAGAGTTGGTCGATGAGTTGCAATTGCGGGATGTGGCAGCTCCTATGCTGGTCCGTTTTCCGGATATTCTGGATAATCGTATTGAAAAAATCGCGAACTGCTTTAAGCAGGCATCTGATGAGTATGGGTATAAGGCCCAGAATTTTATCATTTATCCTATCAAGGTAAACCAGATGCGTCCTGTAGTAGAAGAAATCATTAGTCATGGTAAGAAATTCAATTTGGGACTGGAAGCCGGTTCCAAACCCGAACTCCATGCGGTGATAGCTGTGAATACAGATTCGGATTCATTGATTATCTGTAACGGATATAAGGACGAAAGTTATATTGAGTTGGCTCTGCTGGCACAGAAGATGGGGAAACGCATTTTTCTGGTGGTGGAGAAAATGAATGAATTACGCCTGATAGCCAAAATGGCAAAGCAGCTGAATGTGCGGCCTAACATAGGTATCCGCATCAAGCTGGCTTCTTCGGGAAGTGGTAAATGGGAAGATAGCGGAGGAGACGCCAGTAAGTTTGGCTTGACATCCAGTGAATTGCTGGAAGCGCTTGACTTCTTGGAAAAGAAAGACATGAAGGACTGTTTGAAACTGATTCATTTTCATATCGGCAGTCAGGTTACTAAAATACGTCGTATCAAGACCGCTCTGCGTGAGGCATCGCAATTCTATGTGCAGTTGCATGTGATGGGATTTAATGTGGAATTTGTGGATATCGGTGGTGGTTTGGGGGTGGATTATGACGGAACTCGTTCTGCCAATAGTGAAAGTAGTGTGAATTACTCTATTCAGGAGTATGTGAATGACTCTATCTCTACGCTGGTAGATGCCAGTGACAAGAATGGAATTCCTCATCCGAATATTATTACTGAAAGCGGACGTTCACTGACTGCCCATCACTCCGTGCTGATTTTCGAGGTGCTGGAAACGGCGACTTTGCCCGAAATGGATGAGGATTTCGAAGTAGGTGAAAATGACCATGAATTGGTACATGAACTTTATGAGATATGGGATAATCTGAATCAGAGCCGTATGGTGGAGGCGTGGCACGATGCACAGCAGATACGTGAGGAAGCACTTGATTTATTCAGCCACGGTATTGTGGATTTGAAGACCCGTGCCCAGATAGAGCGTCTCTACTGGTCGGTGACCCGTGAGATCAATCAGATTGCTTCGGGGTTGAAACATGCGCCCGATGAATTCCGCAAACTGGACAAACTGCTGGCTGATAAATATTTCTGTAATTTCTCGTTGTTCCAGTCGTTGCCGGACTCGTGGGCGATAGATCAGATATTCCCTATCATGCCTATCCAGCGTCTGGACGAGAAGCCCGACAGAAATGCTACCTTGCAGGATATTACTTGTGATTCGGATGGAAAGATTGCCAATTTTATCTCTACCCGTTATGTATCGCATGACCTGCCGGTACATTCGTTGAAAGGAAAAGACGCTTATTATATAGGTGTGTTTCTGGTTGGTGCTTATCAGGAGATTTTGGGTGATATGCACAATTTGTTTGGAGATACCAATGCGGTGCATGTCACGGTGGATGACAAAGGATATTCCATTGATCAGGTAATTGATGGTGAAACGGTGGCCGAGGTTTTGGATTATGTACAGTATAATCCGAAGAAACTGGTGCGTACACTGGAAACATGGGTGACCAAATCAGTAAAAGAAGGACGAATTTCTGTAGAGGAAGGAAAAGAATTCCTCTCTAATTATCGTTCCGGGTTGTACGGATATACTTATTTGGAATAATAACATGAAAGAGAAACTGACTATCATAAAAGTAGGTGGAAAAATTGTAGAGGAAGAGTCTACACTTAATCAGTTATTGGCTGATTTTTCTGCTATAGGAGGTTATAAGTTGTTGGTACACGGTGGCGGGCGCTCTGCTACCAGACTGGCGGCACAACTAGGGATTGAAAGCAAGATGGTGAATGGTCGCCGCATTACGGATGCAGAAACGCTGAAAGTGGTAACCATGGTATATGGCGGACTGGTGAATAAGAGTATCGTAGCCGGTCTTCAGGCAAAAGGTGTGAATGCCATTGGACTGACCGGAGCTGATATGAATGTGATCTGTTCAGTAAAGCGTCCGGTAAAAGACGTGGACTATGGCTTTGTTGGTGATGTAGAGAAAGTAAATGCCAATTTTTTGGCGGCATTGATCCGTCAGGGCATTGTGCCTGTTATGGCTCCATTGACCCATGACGGCAAAGGAAGCATGCTGAATACCAATGCTGATACCATTGCCGGAGAAACCGCTAAAGCATTGGCCTCCTTGTTTGATGTGACATTGGTTTATTGTTTTGAGAAAAAGGGTGTATTGCGTGACGAGAATGATGATGACAGTGTAATTCCTGTCATTACTCCTGAGGAGTTTAAAGAATTTGTAGCGCAAGGTATCATTCAAGGAGGGATGATTCCTAAGCTGGAAAATTCTTTTTCTGCTATTGATGCAGGCGTCAGTCAGGTGGTAATAACCTTAGCATCAGCCATTAGTGAAGGAAGTGGAACCGTAATTAAAAAATAATTCAAAAAAACAGGCGGGTGAGTGTAACTTTAGTGTAACTCACCCGTCATTATTACAGAGCAATGCGAGAGATCAGTTTCCGAAACGATATTCTGCCCCTGAAAGACAAACTCTACAGGTTGGCGCTTCGTATTACGCTGAATAGTGCTGAAGCGGAGGATGTGGTGCAGGATACGATGATTAGAGTATGGAACAAGCGGGATGAATGGCCGCAGTTTGAATCCATTGAGGCATATTGCCTGACCATTGCTCGTAACTTGGCAATTGACCGCAGTCAGAAGATGGAAGCGCAAAATTTGGAACTGACCTCTGAAGTGCGGGAGATGCCTGATACATTGACGCCTTATGATCGGTTGGCGCAGAACGAACAAATACAGTTGGTTCACCGTCTGGTCAATGAGCTTCCCGAAAGGCAGCGTACAATTATGCAGTTGAGGGATGTTGAAGGAAAGAGTTATAAAGAGATTGCAGATATTTTGCAGATTACGGAAGAACAGGTGAAAGTAACCCTTTTCCGTGCCCGGCAGAAAATAAAACAAAGATACACTGAAATAGAGGATTATGGATTATAAATATATTGAACAGCTTTTGGAACGTTATTGGAATTGCGAAACTTCATTGGAGGAAGAGCAAATATTACGTTCATTCTTTCGTCAGAAGGAAGTGCCTGCTCATTTACTCCGGTACAAGCAGTTGTTTGCTTATCAGGATGTGGAGAAGGAGAAAGGTTTGGGAGATGATTTTGATACCAGAATTCTGACCCGGATAGAAAGACCGGTGGTAAAAGCACAACGTCTGACTATGCGTACGCGCTTTATGCCTCTGTTTAAAGCGGCTGCAATGATTGCCGTGTTGTTTCTTATGGGTACAGTGATGCAACACACTATGGAAGGTGGTGATAGTGATACGGTATCGGTACACGATGAGTATCAGAATTCTACTACCGACCCCCAAGTGGCATACGAACCTGTATTGCCTACAGATACGGTGGCAAAGATTACCGTTGATGATACCGGTACAGGGAAAACAAACTAGAACATTTTCATTTGCTTTTATATAAATATGATAGTTAGTGCTTATTAAAACAACTTTTTAATTCGAGGCTGTGAAGTTTCAATTCTCTCAAATTTTAAATTAACTAACTAAATAATTTTAAAAAGGATTACCGCGTGAGCAGTAATCCTTTTTTGTTTGGTAGATAATTTAATGTAAAGAGAGAGTTATGAAATGAGTTATTTGCTCTTAACGCTTCCAATTCCGGATTTTTTTAGTCCGGTAACCTGAGGGTCACCGTAGTAGTTTACACTTCCTACTCCCTGGGCACTGATATTTATCGTCCCGGATGCATAACAAGAAACACTTCCCACACCGTTTTGTTCAACTACAACATCAGAAACAATCATGTCTTTTGCTTTCAGGCTACCTACTCCTTCCAAATAATATGTCGCATGACCGGCCTGCCCCTTTAAATTGATACTGCCTACTCCTTCTTGGGATACTTTGATGGAACGTGCCATTAATGCATTTGCTTCAATACTCCCCACACCTTCAGCACTGATAGAAAGATCTGTTACTTTCACGCTGTCTTTCAGATAAATACTTCCTACACCTCTTTGCTTGATACTACATAAGACCGGACTGGTAATTGAGATATTGATTTTTGAACTCTTGAAGTTTTTGAATTTGTCTTTATCCATACTGATACTCAGCGTACTGTCTTTGACCATGACAATGAGTTGGGGGATGTAATTATCCGGACCGTCGGCTTCTACTTTGGTCACATTCCCTTGAGTAAAGACAATGTTAGCAGGTGCTTTGTTCTCTATCTTATTGAAAGGAGTTACGCTATATTTTTTGGTCATTTTACTCTTGCTGGGTTTCGGACCTGATGATATGTGGAAACAGCCTGTCATCATTGTGATTGCCAGAAAAAGACTGAAAAAATAAATAGTTTTTGTTCTCATGGTAATATATATATTTAATTGGTTTCTGTTAATTAGACGGTGAAGATTCCTGGAAAGTTGCAAATCTCTGCCTTTTTTTATTGGAAAGCTGTATCTTTGTATCCGTATGGCAACTAAAAGAGTACTTCCGGATAAAGATTTTGACCGTATTATAGTGCGTACACACAAGCTGGCGCGTAATGTTACTATGCGGGTAAAGCCCGACGGACTGCATGTTACTGTTCCTCCTTATAGTTTAAGCAGCAAAGTGCTGGAGGTGGTGGAGCAATACAAGCAACGTCTGTTGGAGGACTGGAGGAAAGTGAGTAAGAAACCGATTGATTTAAATTTTCGTATTCATACTCCCTGTTTCCGTTTATGGCTGGAGCAAGGTAACTTTACTTGCTTTTCCGTACGTTTTACCGAGGAGGGAGTCAAGATTATCTGTCCGCGGAATGTGGATTTTTCTTTACCTGAAGTACAAAGGCTGGTACGTAATGCCATCATCCGTGCCATGAAGAAAAATGCTCAAGAATATCTGCCACCTCTTTTATCCGCTTTGTCCGAACAGTATCATTTGCCATTTAAACGTGTGAAGATTACCGGCAGCAAGGGAAGATGGGGAAGTTGTTCGGGAACAGGCAGTATCAATCTTTCCTGTTATTTGATGTTGTTGCCTCCCCATTTGATGGATTATGTACTGTTACACGAATTGTCTCATACCAAGGAAATGAATCACGGCCCTCGTTTTTGGGAGTTGCTGGATAGTATGACAGGAGGGAGAGCTCGTGCCTTGCGTGCGGAGTTACGTAGATTTAATACTGATTTTTAGAACTATTAAATAGAATTACAATGAAAAACAGATTTTTAAGCATGCTTATTGGGGCTGTCTTGTTCGTTCTTTCAGTAGCGGCCGAAAATTATCCTTATCGGAGTGATGTGCTTTGGGTAACTGTACCCGATCATGCCGACTGGTTGTACAAGACAGGCGAGAAAGCGAAGATTGAGGTTCAGTTCTATAAATATGGTGTTCCGCAAGATGGTGTGGAGGTTTTATATGAGCTGGGAGGCGACATGATGCCTTCGGATACCAAGGGAACTGTAAAACTGAAGAATGGAAAAGCGGTTATTTCTATGGGGACAATGAAAGAGCCAGGTTTCCGTGATTGTCGTCTGACGGCTAAAGTAGGAGGTAAAACTTATTCCCACCATATCAAAGTCGGTTTCTCTCCTGAGAAGCTTCAACCTTATACCCAGTTGCCTTCTGATTTTAATGAATTCTGGAATAAGACTAAGGCGGAAGCGGCTCAGTTCCCTCTGACTTATACCAAAGAGTATGTAAAGAAATATTCTACGGACAAAATGGACTGTTACTTGATCAGGCTTCAGCTGAATAAGCAGAACCAGTGTATTTATGGTTATCTGTTCTATCCTAAGGCGGAAGGAAAGTATCCGGTAGTACTGTGTCCTCCAGGGGCCGGTATCAAGACGATCAAAGGGCCTATGCGGCATAAATATTATGCGGAAGAAGGCTGTATCCGCTTTGAGATAGAAATCCACGGATTGAATCCGGAGTTGGATGAGGATACTTTCGGCGAGATAAGCCGCGCTTTCAGCAGCCGGGAAAACGGCTACTTGGTAAACGGCCTGGATAGTCGCGAGAATTATTATATGAAACGGGTTTATCTGGCTTGTGTCCGCAGTATTGATTTGCTGACTTCATTACCTGAATGGGATGGTAAAAATGTTATTGTGCAGGGGGGGAGCCAAGGGGGAGCTTTGGCTTTGATTACGGCAGGACTTGACAAGCGTGTTACGGCATGTGTGGCAAACCATCCCGCTTTAAGTGATATGGCAGGTTACAAAGCCGGCCGTGCCGGGGGATATCCTCATCTTTTTAAGAATACGGTAGATATGGATACACCTGCCAAGATGAAGACCCTTGCATATTATGATGTGGTGAATTTTGCCAAACAGATTACTGTTCCTGTTTATATGACATGGGGATTCAATGACAATACTTGTCCTCCTACTACCAGTTACATTGTCTATAATGTACTGAACTGTCCAAAAGAGGCGTTGATTACTCCAGTCAACGAGCACTGGACTTCTGAAGACACAGAATACGGGCATTTGCTTTGGATAAAGAAACACTTGAAATAAATCGATGGAAATAGATGTTTTTAAGATTATAATTGCTATATTTGTTTAGCATAGTGTAGCAACTATCTGTATTTTGATGTTGAACCCTTAAATCGCAAACAGATATGACCGACCTCACCATTCTAATCGCTGTTATTGCATTGGCATTGTGGCCGCTTGCATTTTTAGTTCTTCGCATCCGTCACGAGCGTAAAAAGCGTAGAGACCGTTTGGACCGTATGACAAAGGAAGATCTGGAGGATATCGGTACGGAAGAGCTGGTTATAGCTGTGCTCAAAAAGATAGGCTGTCAGCCGGAAACCAATGAGGAAGGACATATTGTCTTTAAATATCAAGGTGATGATTTTTATATTGCGGTGGAGGATGAGGCCCGGTTCATCATGATATGGAATCCGTGGTGGGCGTCTATCAGTGTGGATAATCCGGCTTTACCTTACTTAAAAGAGATTGTCAATCTGGTCAATGTGGATTCGTTGGTGACCACTGTCTTTACGGCGGATGAGGATGAGAAAAACGTGGGGCTTCATTCCAAGTGCCATACGGTCTTTACTCCCAAAGAAGGCCAGTTGGACGAATATCTGAAAGCTATGCTCGATCATTTCTTTGTTACTCACGATGCTATCAAGCAAAATTTGCAGCAACTGGGTAGTGCCGCTTCGGAAAGTGTTAATAAGGAACGGACAAAGGTGAAAGGATTTGCTGCTTATAAAGAGAACAGTACGCCACTGTCTTCTGTCGAAGAAGAGAAAAAATAAGGAATGTTTTTATTCGTTCCGGCTTTTATGAAAGTTGCTTTGATGTATGGTTCAAAGCAACTTTATTTGTGTTTATACTTATGCTAAATCCTTTTTCTCTTAAGTATTTTTTTTCTTATCTTTAAGTTCTTTTTTCTTGAAATCCTGAAGTTCAACAAGAAGGAAGATAAGGTGGAGGGCATGTTTGACAAATGCCTGTTCGTTCTGCGTAATCTATCTTCCCTTCTTGAGCGTCTGTGTGCGTTGCAGAGCCGTGTATTCGACCGTTTTTTCGAGGCTGCCGAGATTGCGAAATTCCCCTCTAGGGAGTTTGGTGAACATTGGGAAAATTTGAAGAGCTTCCGTGATTGGTATAGCGTAATGTCTACTCAATTGAAGAAAGGACGTGAGGAGGACCCTAAAGAGGAACTCGAAAAAGGTCTTTAGGAAGGATTTGAAACAGGTCGTAAGGAAGAATGCTAAAAATGAAACAGGGCGGTATTGCATTTGATGTAAATTGCCTAGGTTACCGGTTTATCGGCTCAGGAAATAATGTTTCTTTAAGTTCTTTTCTGGAGAAATTGACTTCGTAAAGTGATTAAGTTGGCTTGATGCCTGAAACTTGTTGACCGATTTCCGTTCAAAGAGTTTGTTCAAATTATTTCGGTGAATCTTTTTTAAGGAGAGAATCTCTTTTTTGTGATAGTAATCAATTGATTAACAATTGATTATTTCCTTCTTTTATATATGCTTATTTGTATATCTCTTGGTAAGAGATATACATTTTCTGTGCAAAAATAAGCAAAGTTTTGAGAACTAATACATTTTTGGCAAAAAAAATAGGAATTTATATAAAAAATAAGCTTCCAAGTCCATTTTTATACTCCTTTATCCTATTTGAAATAGGATATAATATGTTGATATATTGTTTGTTAGTTACTTTCTATAGATCTCTTACCAAGAGATCTATAGAAAATGTCGTTTTTAAGTTCCTTTATTATATGATAAAGTATGTCTTTGAAGCGATGAGAATGAATGAAATTAACATAGAGCAGATGGAATATCTATTTCTAAGACGTAAACGAAGTAGCGCCGTTTCCGAGCGGCAGAAGAACTTGCTTTTCAAGGCCGCCCAGCGGCATTGGGAGGAGGAGTTTGTCGGCAAGGAAGCGAATATTCGTAAAGTGGACTGCCGTATATATAAAGCTATATTGTACCAGCTTGAGATACGTCAGATATTCCTTGACACTTCGCTTTCGCTGAAAAAACTGAGCGATTTGCTTGAAACAAACCAGACCTACCTGAGTAATGTAGTAAACAAATACTTTGGCTGTAACTTGAAGGAGCTTGTGAACGGCTATCGTGTGGAATATGCCAAGGAGCTTCTTAGTTTCGGTCGTTGTGCATTGAATGACTTGCCTCGTAGTTGCGGTTTCGCTTCTAAAAGTGCTTTCTATTCAGCTTTCAGTAAGGTTGTGGGTGTGTCACCTTTGTCTTATCAGTCACGGGAAAGGAGGAAACGGGAGTTACAGGTAATAAACGAACTAAGATATTAATAATGAGATTAATATGTATAATCAATTTTAGTTTTTTTAAATTTATAAATTTAAAGTTTTTCTATTATGAACAAAAAGTTTTTAAGTGCAATCCTGTTCGGAGCTTTGATGGTTTCGTCAACGGGAACATTTGTGTCTTGTAAAGACTATGATGATGACATTGACCAGATTAATCAGAAATTGGACGGTGTTGAAGCAACTGTCGCAGACCTTCAGAAGAAGATTGGTGATGGTGCTTTTGTAAAATCAATAACTCCTACTGCCGATGGTTTTACTGTGACAATGAGTGACGGTTCTTCTACTACTATTACTGGTATCAAAGGTGATAAGGGTGAAGCCGGTAAAGATGGTGCTGAATGGACAATCATTGATGGCTATTGGGCTTGCAACGGTGAAAAAACCACAGTAAAGGCTGAAGCTGTTGACGGTAAAGACGGTCAGAAAGAAGTTGAAAAGAGGGAAGATGGTTGGTATCTGTGGAATGGTACTGCATTTGAAAAAGTAACGGTTGATACTCCTGCTGTTGTAGGTGTACCTTACTATCAAGAAGATGCAACAGATCCTAATTATATTGTTATGCACATTTTCGATGCAAATGGAAAGAATGAACAGACTGTCCGTTTGCCGATGACTGAAGGTTTGGCTCAGATTGCTATGCTAAGTAATAAAGATTTGACTATCTACTATTCTATCGCTACTGCTGATAAAGCTCTTCAGGCATGGGAAGGTCCTAAAGGTGCTCCTGCTAAAGGTGATTATATGATCACTTATTCTGATGACTCTTTGATGGTCCAGGTTGCTCCTAACAACTATGATCTTTCTAAAACTGCATTGAAATTGGTTAATTCTAAGAATGAGGAAGCTCCTGTAACTTTAGGTGCTGCGGTTGCATACGAAGGTTTGTACACTAGAGCTGCTGTTTCAGCAAATGGCTTGTACCAAATTCCTTTCTCTATTGAAACAATTACTGATGAAATCGTAAAAGCATACAGTGAAGTAGATGGAAAACGTCCTGCTTTGGCACTGGTAGCAAGTGATAAAGTACGTTCTACTTATGAAACCTCATTGATTATAGAGAAACCTGAATCTATAGATTCTTGGTCTTTCTATATTTACAAGAAGAATAATACCCCCAATAACCGTATTGAACCAGGTAAGACTGGTACATTGAAAGTTAATGGAGAAAATGCGGATAAACTGTATGATGCTTTCTTGACTATGGATACTAAAACATATGCTAATGCCAAGGCAGACTCTATTAAATATGGTATTAAAACTGATGGTTTGACTATCTCTTGTAGTGCAAATGCTAAGTATTCTCTTCCGTTTGTTGTACATACACTGGATGTGACTGGTAAGATTATGAAAACTAAAGGCGTTTATGTTCAATTTAGTGAAGAAGCTGCTGAATCAACTATTACATTGGCAGAACAAGCTCATATTGCAACAGCTAAGGTTGAAGATCAGAAGTTGGTAGTAGATCTTGCTGCTTATTTCGATAAGATGTCTGAAGCTGACCGTATTCTTTGGAATGCTGATGCTAGAATGCTTCTTAATAATACCAATGTTTCGTTTGTTTATACAGATGAATCTACCGGTAAGGAAGAAACTGTCGATGTTGTATCTGGTTTGATTGCTGGGTTTACAAAACTGAAGAAAGATGGTAAGACGGAAGCTACTAATAATGCAGACATCGCAAAATTAGGAATCAACTTTGTTAATAACTATGGTGAAACTATGTTGGGCAATGGTGTGTATACTGCTAAGATTACCGTAGAGATCAATGGTGAAAATGGAACAAAAGAAACTCAGACTATTGTTATTCCGTTCACTATCGCTAACCCGACTACTGCTGAAATCACTAGTCAGTATACATTCGATCCAGCATTCTATGCAAATGGTGTTTTGACTGTAATTGATGGAACATCAATCGATTTGAGCACTATGATTTCTGTTAAGGACGGTGCTGCTATTGACTATACAGGCTTGAAGGCTGCTAAGGAATTGACTGTTAGCGGAACAGTCTTGACAATGGGTGCTGACGCTAAGGCTAATACAGCTTATGATGTGAAAGGCTTGAAAGTTACTTACTTGGGTGGTCGTTCATATGATATGCCAGCATTCAAGGTTAAGTTTGTGGATTCTAAGACTTATATTGCTGATATGGCAAAGGCAAGTTTCTCACTTGTTTCAGGTAATGCCGAAGATGCTAACAGCGATAAAGTATTCTATGCAGAAAAGGCTGATTCTAAAGCAGGAATTGTCAACTTCTATAAGGTAACTAATGCAGGAGGTAAATTTGTTGCTGATGATAAAGTGGTTATTGTAGGATTTGATGCATTGGTAGATGGTACTGACAAGACATTTGCTTCTGACTTGATTAAGGTTGAAGTTTCTGAGAAGAATGATATTATAGTTACAGCTCAGAAGAGAATCACAGTAGATACAAATGTCGTTGTTCCTGTTAAGTTGACTGTAACTAATGCAGATGGCACAAATGCAACTGTATACGCTTCATTCACAGTAACAGTAAAAGCATACCCGGTTCAGTAATCATTCACCTTGATGATTGATATTTGAAAAAGGTGACACTATCTCTTTCAAGCGGGGAAAGCATACGTATCCGGCAACGGGCGTTTCTTTCCCCGCTTTTTTTAAAGGAAATGACTCTGAAGAATAGTTTGTTTCTTTCCCGCTTAGAGTCTGTTCATTGAATTTGTAATCAATAAATTGTATATACCATGAATAAAGTAGAAGAGATAAAGAAAAAAATCAGAGATTTGAAGTTAAAGCAGAAGATGACAACTGGGCGTTTGGAATGGAACGATATACAGAGAGAAATAGACATTTTGAATAATGAGTTAAAGCAACTAGAAACAGACAAACCACAATATGGAAAATAGATTATACTTGTACAACTTAGGTATAAAGACATTTGGCGGCTTTGCAACACTGGGTGGAGTTATACAGGCTTTGCAACTATTTACGCAGCCTGATCTTGATATTAAATCAATTTTGCTTTCGTTTCCTGCGTGGGTAGTATATGTATTTGTATGCCTGACTATTATTTTTGCTATGTTGAGGGAACGGTACAAATCGATGAGTCAAAGGGTGGAAGTATTGAATGTTAAATTGAACGAGCAAAATGCAATGATTCGTTCATTGCAGGAAATGATGAAAATTGTGCCATTCAAAGGACGCTTTTTCTTGACCACAGAGTATTTATACAATGAATTGGGGGAATATATACAGAATAACATTGATATTGATTCAATAGAGATAAAGAATACAATAGAAAAAAGAGGTATGGGAAACAAGAGAGATTCCTTTGTCCGATTAAATATAAGAGGTGTTGTCTCACATAAAATCAGTACATTTCATTTGCTGGTGGCAGGTGATACCATTGTTAACTTTGAAGATATAAACATACAAGCGTTCGAGCGTGTTGGTGGGAAGCAGAAAAAATTATGTGCAAGAATTGCTGATAACGGACAGGATTCTTTGTTGAAGCAGGTTGTTGTTTCTTATGGCAAAGTAAAAAGTCCTGGTAGTATTGTTGATTTGATGATTGAATGGTGCTGGCCTAATATGTTGAATGTTACAGATTGCGACTATACTACATTGCCTAATTTTTTGGCAGGTACGGTGAAACATCTGAAAATGTCTTTGGAATGTAAAGAAGATATAGATTTTAAATCGGCAAGTATATATAAATATAAAGTCGGTATGGATAAGGCCCGGTTGATTTTGGACGTTGATATGTCCGAAATCACAGATACGATATCTTATGAAGAAGATAATCCGTTAATGAATTCTACTTATATATTGTATTACGAAGTTGCCAGATGATTGGAAATCTGAAAAAATATATAGATAAGGTATCTTTTATGGATCATATAGATGCCAAGCTGCGGCAGAATGAACCTATGATTATAGATTCATTCGTCAGTAATAAATGTAATCTGAAATGTAGACATTGTTATTTTGGAGATGCCCGGCCCATATCAGAGTCGGTTTCTTTGGCAAGATGGAGAAGTTTTCTTGATGAAGCTATTGGAATGGGTATGAAACATTTTCATTTTTCGGGTAAAGAATCTTTTTTGGATAATAGAATCTTTGATATCCTGAATCTTTTAGCAGAGTATAAAGAAGATAGGAAAATATTTTATGGAGTTGTTTCAAATGGAATGAGTATGGATATTCAGGGGTATGACGAAGTTCTTGCAACCAACATTTCATACCTTGAAATTAGTCTTGAGGGCTCTGGAAAATACAATGATTTGATAAGGGGTGAGAACGGATACAATACGGTTTATGAGTTGATTGAAAATGTGGAGCATCGAGATAAAATAAACATTACTTCTACTATTTTTGATGATAATGGAGCTGATTTATTATCCATGTTGCTTGCATATTGGAAATTAGGAGTTGATAAATTTAATTTTGCTCCTATCATGTATTATTCACCATTTGAAATGAAACCATTGAAAAGTTTGTCGTGTGAATCCTTGCTTGGTTTTGTTTCGCTCTGTCTTGATTTTATGAATAATGATAACAGTTCGGATGCTATTGATATAAGGATTTGTATGACGAAAGCAATGGCGTATGAACTGTTTTTGAAAGAAAATATATTAACCGGAAAAATAGAGGAATATATATACAGAGGCAATAAAATGAAATATCAGAGGGGGAATAAGGTGTTGGAGTTTAGTTATCCTTTACTCAGCATTCCATTCCTTAATGAATTGGTCGTTACTCATGATGGTTACATTATATCCTGTGCAGATGATATTCATTATAAGTATCTTGATAAGATCGCTTTACCGAACGTGAATATAGTAAAAAACAGTTTTGCAGAAATATTGCAAGCGAGAAACGAATTTATTTTGTGTTATTTAGACAAAGAATTATCTCAATATACTAAATGTTTATAATTATGAAAACACAAGAATTTGTAGATGTTCGGGTGGGTGAAAGCACTCAGCCGGATCACGGTTATGAATTGAGTGATAAGTGTATAATAACGAAAAGTTCAAATGCTGTCGCTAGCGGAGCAGGAAGCAAAGGCTTGTTTTCGTATAAAAGTACTAAGCTGAAAAGTGCTGAATGTAAAATCAATCAGAGTTTACGGGATGTTGATAATGGAGCAGGAAGCAAAGGCTTGTTTTCGTATAAAAGTACTAAGCTGAAAAGTGCTGAATGTAAAATCAATCAGAGTTTACGGGATGTTGATAATGGAGCAGGAAGCAAAGGTTTGTTTAGTGTGAATGTTGATTAGTAAGCATGGCTTTGTAGAGAAGTTTGTTTGTCTTTTTAACTTCTGAACATGAAGCTAAAATGTTTGACCTCTTTTGCATGTGGCAACAATAAATTGACATAAAGCAAGTAATCATTCCTTTTCTTATAAAAGTGTGCTAAAAACACTTATATCTGAAAACATAACAATTATTTTTGTACGTTTTTTAATTAATGGATTGTTTTTATTCAGGTATGAAGAAGAGTTTGACGGCTTTGGCGTTCGGCACATTAGGATTGGGCATTGCCGAGTTTGTAATGATGGGCATTTTGCCCGATGTAGCGAAGGACTTGCATATAAGTATTCCGCAAGCAGGACATTTTATTTCGGCTTATGCACTAGGTGTGTGCGTAGGAGCACCGGGGATGGTTTTGGTGGCTCGTACCCGTCCGCTGAAACATATTCTGTTAGGCTTGATGGTTATTTATATTTGTGGTAATTTGTGTGCTGCCGTTTCAGTGAATTATTGGATGATGTTGATGATGCGTTTTATTTCCGGATTGCCTCATGGCGCCTTCTTCGGGGTTGGTTCCATTGTGGCGGAAAGAGTGGCTGATAAAGGAAAAAGTTCGCAGGCAGTGGCATTGATGGTGTCGGGTATGACGATTGCCAATCTTTTTGGTGTACCTTTGGGTACGTTCATGAGTAATATAATGTCCTGGCGTATTCCTTTTCTCTTTAATGGAGTATGGGGACTGATTACCTTGTTCTATATTTGGAAATGGGTTCCTTCACTGCCTGCTTTGCCGGATACAGGTTTGAAAGGACAGTTCCGTTTTTTGAAGAATCTAGCTCCATGGTTGTTGATATTTACGACTATGTTTGGGAATGGAGGTATCTTTTGTTGGTATAGTTATGTTACTCCTTTGATGACACATGTGGCAGGTTTCAGTGAGAACAGTATGACTTTCATTATGGTGCTGGCAGGTCTTAGCATGACTGTAGGAAACTTGATGGGTGGAAAGTTTTCTGATCAGTATGGAGCAGCCCGTGTGGTGAAATATACACAGATTATTATGGTCTCCGGTTTGCTTGCCATTTTCTTTGCAGCTTCTATCTCTTGGCTGGCAGTGATATTGATGTGTGTATGTACGGCAGGATTATTTGCTGTTTCGGCTCCACAACAATTATTGTTACTCCAAAATTCACGCGGAGGAGAAATGATGGGAGCGGCCTGTGTGCAAGTCGCTTTTAATTTGGGCAATGCCATTGGTGCCTATGCCGGTGGGCTACCCATAGATGCCGGATTGGGTTATCGGTATCCGGCTTTGGTAGGAGTTTTTATCGTATTGACCGGCTTTGTCGCTGTTTCCCTTTATTCCAAAAGGGAATCGGCTTCTCTTTCCAAGATATAAATCACATCTCCACTCTTTTTAACCTCTACCCGGCTACCTTCCGGATTCAGGTTGAAAGGTGTGGTCTTGTCTGTTTTGTTATCTACGACCATCAGTACATTATCTTCGGCAAAGCGCTTTATTTCCACTTTCAGGTTGGCGTCGGGCATGGTTTGGTCCAGCAGCAGACTGTCATTTAGATATACCGCTATACTATCTCCGGCAAAACTATTAGTTAGTTCTATGTTGTAGACTCCTTCATAAGTCTGTACTTTGTCAGCCTTGCGTTGGAAACGGAAGGACATATACAAAAAAATGATAATAACGGCAAAGACTCCAAAAGCCAGCATACCGTTACCTATCATGAATTGCTTGTTCGTATTTAAACTGTTTTTATCCATAGTGTTATAAGTTTCTGCAAAACTACAATTTTTTAATAGAATATTTTGTAGCACTGGTAGATAATTTGTATCTTTGCACCGAAATGGATGAATGGTGGGGCTTGATTAAGCCCTTTTTTTGTTCTTAATAGTGAATAAATGATAGATAAAAATGTAGTAACCCGGATTGTTGACGAGTGGCTGGAAGGTAAAGATTACTTTTTGGTAGATGTCACGGTGAGCCCGGATGACAAAATTGTGGTAGAAATTGACCATGCCGAGGGAGTATGGATTGACGATTGTGTAGAACTTAGCCGCTATATTGAGTCTAAACTGGACCGTGAAGAAGAGGATTATGAACTGGAAGTGGGTTCGGCCGGTATAGGACAACCTTTCAAGGTATTGCAACAGTACTTGATACACATTGGTAAGGAGGTGGAAATCCTGACTAAAGAGGAAAAGAAGCTGGAAGGTGTATTGAAGGATGCAAATGAAGAGAACTTTACCGTAACCATTGAAAAGAAAGTGAAACCGGAAGGAGCCAAACGCCCCAAACTGGTAGAGGAGGATATTACTTTTGCGTATGATGAGATAAAATACACTAAATACTTAATTAGTTTTAAATAATTATGGCCAAAAAAGAAGAAACAATCAGCTTGATTGATACATTTTCGGAATTTAAGGAATTAAAGAATATTGATAGAACAACTATGGTGAGTGTACTCGAAGAGTCTTTCCGTAGTGTGATCGCGAAAATGTTTGGCACTGATGAAAATTACGACGTTATTGTGAATCCTGACAAGGGAGATTTCGAAATATGGCGTAACCGTGAAGTTGTAGCAGATGAGGATTTGACGAATCCCAATATGCAGATCTCATTGACCGAGGCACAGAAAATTGATGCTTCTTATGAGGTGGGTGAGGAAGTGACCGATGAAGTAATCTTTGCCAAGTTTGGCCGCCGTGCCATTCTGAACTTGCGTCAGACACTGGCATCGAAGATTTTAGAACTGGAGAAAGATAGCTTGTATAATAAATATATTGATAGGGTGGGTACTGTAATCAGTGCGGAAGTCTATCAGATATGGAAGAAAGAAATGTTGTTGCTGGATGATGAAGGTAACGAACTGCTTTTGCCCAAGACTGAACAGATTCCGAGTGATTTCTACCGTAAAGGCGAAACTGCCCGTGCCGTAGTGGCCCGCGTAGATAATAAAAATAATAATCCGAAGATTATTCTGAGCCGTACTTCACCTGTGTTCTTGCAACGCCTGTTTGAAATGGAAGTACCCGAAATCAATGACGGGTTGATCACTATCAAGAAGATTGCGCGCATTCCCGGAGAACGTGCTAAGATAGCTGTTGAGTCGTATGACGACCGTATAGACCCGGTAGGTGCCTGCGTAGGTGTAAAAGGATCACGTATCCACGGTATTGTGCGCGAGTTGCGTAATGAAAATATCGACGTGATCAACTATACTTCTAACATTCAGTTGTTCATTCAGCGTGCGTTGAGTCCGGCTAAGATTTCTTCTATTGTGCTGCACGAAGAGGAGAAAAAAGCAGAAGTATATCTGAAACCGGAAGAAGTTTCTTTGGCAATCGGTAAGGGGGGAATGAATATCAAACTCGCCAGTATGCTTACCGAATATACGATTGATGTGTACCGCGAATTGGATGAGAGCGCGATGGATGAGGATATCTACCTTGATGAATTCAAGGATGAAATTGATGAGTGGGTTATCACAGCCATCAAGAATATTGGATTGGATACAGCTAAGGCTGTACTGAATGCTCCGCGCGAGATGTTGATAGAAAAAGCGGACCTGGAAGAAAACACGGTTGATGACGTGTTGAGAGTTTTAAGAGCTGAATTTGAAGAGTAACTCTTCAGTCCAGGCTCGTAGTTAATAATTAAAAAACGAGTATGACGATTAGACTGAACAAAGTAACAAGAGATTTAAATGTAGGAATAACGACGGTAGTTGAATTCTTGCAGAAGAAGGGCTATACCATTGAGGCTAGTCCTAATGCGAAAATTACCGAAGAACAATATGCTGTACTTGTGAAAGAGTTCAGCACAGATAAAAATTTAAAAATAGAGTCTGAAAAATTTAGTCAGGAAAGACAGAATAAGGATCGCAACAAAGCTTCTATCTCTATCGAAGGTTTTGAATCTAAGAAAGAGAAAGAAGAGGTGGTGAAAACTGTTATTCCTGAAGAGGCACGCCCCAAACTGAAGCAAGTGGGTAAAATAGATTTGGACAATTTGAACAAGAAAACTGCGTCAAAGGTTGTAGAACCAGCTGCGAAAGTTATTGAACAAACTCCGAAAGCAGAACCCGTGGTGGAAAAGGTGGTTGAGAGGAAGGAAACTCCCCAGCCCCAGAAGGAAACGCCGAAGCCTGTGGTGGTAGAGGAAAAGAAACCGGAATCGACTCCTCAACCTGCTCCTGCTCCAGTTTTGGAAGAGAAGAAAGAGCCTAAAATTGAAAAGACGGAAGAAAAGACACCCCAGGTGAAAGAGATGGAAAAAGAAACACCCGAAGCAGCACCCGTTCAGGAAAAAGAAGAAGACGATGTATTTAAAATTCGTCCTACTGAATTTAAATCGAAAATTAATGTAGTAGGTCAGATTGATCTGGCTGCATTGAATCAGTCTACCCGTCCGAAAAAGAAATCGAAGGAAGAAAAACGGAAAGAGAGAGAAGAGAAAGATAAGCAGCGTCAGGAACAGCGTAAACTGATGAAGGATGCTATTATCAAAGAGATCCGTAAGGGAGACGATAAGATTTCTAAAAACTTGGTTAACGATGATGCCGCAAAGAAGAAAAAGCGCAATAGAATAAATAAGGAACGTGTGGATATAAATGCTGCCGGTACAACGAATGTTGGAGGAGCATCTAATAATAACCAACGTAACGATAACGCTAACAGACCGAATAGGAACAATAACTCCAAACCTAATAGTAATAACAATCAGGGTGGAGGCAAATTTAATAAAGACCGTTTCAAGAAACCTGTTGTAAAAGCGGAAGTTAGTGATGAAGATGTGGCAAAGCAGGTTAAGGAAACATTGGCACGTCTGACTAACAAGACTAAGAACAAGGCTGCCAAGTATCGTAAGGAGAAACGTGAAAATGTTCAGAACCGCCTGATGGAACAGGAGGAGATGGAACAGGAAGATAGCAAAATATTGAAACTGACCGAGTTCGTTACTGCGAACGAATTGGCAAGTATGATGGATATCCCTGTTACTCAGGTTATTGCTACTTGTATGAGTATCGGTATCATGGTTTCTATCAATCAGCGTCTGGATGCCGAGACAATTAACTTGGTAGCAGAAGAATTCGGATACAAGACAGAATATGTAAGTGCTGAGGTAGCACAGGCTATTACAGAAGAGGAAGATAACGAAGAAGATTTGCAGCCGCGTGCTCCGATTGTGACAGTAATGGGACATGTTGACCATGGTAAGACTTCATTACTGGACTATATTCGTAAAGCAAATGTAATTGCCGGTGAGGCAGGGGGTATCACCCAGCATATCGGTGCTTACAATGTGAAATTGGAAGACGGACGTCATATTACATTCTTGGATACTCCGGGTCACGAGGCATTTACCGCTATGCGTGCCCGTGGTGCGAAAGTGACGGATATTGCTATTATTATTGTAGCTGCCGATGATAATGTGATGCCGCAGACCAAAGAGGCGATTAATCATGCTATGGCTGCCGGTGTGCCTATCGTATTTGCTATTAATAAGGTGGATAAGCCGCACGCCAATCCGGATAAGATTAAGGAAGAACTGGCTGCCATGAACTTCCTGGTGGAAGAGTGGGGTGGTAAGTATCAGTCGCAAGATATTTCGGCAAAGAAAGGTACAGGTGTACATGATTTGTTGGAAAAAGTATTGCTGGAAGCTGAAATGTTGGATTTGAAGGCTAATCCCGACCGCAAGGCAACCGGTTCTATCATTGAATCGTCGTTGGACAAGGGACGCGGTTATGTGGCTACTATGTTGGTGGCAAACGGTACGCTGAAAATGGGCGATATAGTCTTGGCTGGTACTAGTTATGGTAAGGTGAAAGCTATGTTTAATGAACGTAACCAGCGCATCAAGGAGGCCGGTCCTTCCGAACCGGTATTGATTCTGGGGCTGAACGGTGCTCCTGCGGCAGGTGATACTTTCCATGTGATTGATACGGAACAAGAGGCTCGTGACATTGCCAACAAACGTGAACAGTTGCAGCGTGAGCAGGGCTTGCGTACTCAGAAACTGCTGACATTGGATGAAGTGGGCCGTCGTTTGGCTTTGGGTGATTTCCATGAGCTGAATGTGATTGTTAAAGGTGACGTGGACGGTTCTGTCGAAGCGTTGAGCGATTCATTGATAAAACTGTCTACAGAACAGGTACAGGTTAATGTGATCCACAAAGGTGTCGGTCAGATTTCCGAGTCGGATGTGACTTTGGCTGCTGCATCAGATGCGATTATTGTAGGTTTCCAGGTTCGTCCTTCAAGTTCTGCCGGCAAACTGGCTGAGCAGGAGGGTGTGGATATCCGCAAATATTCTGTTATCTATGATGCGATTGAAGAAGTGAAGGCTGCTATGGAAGGTATGCTGGCACCTACTTTGAAGGAACAGATTACTGCAACCATCGAAGTGCGTGAAGTCTTCAATATTACCAAGGTCGGTTTGGTTGCCGGTGCTATGGTGAAGACAGGTAAGGTGAAACGTTCTGATAAGGCACGCTTGATTCGTGATGGTATTGTAGTCTTTACCGGTGCTATCAATGCTTTGAAGCGTTTCAAGGATGATGTGAAAGAAGTAGGTACTAACTTTGAATGTGGTATCAGTCTGACAAACTGTAACGATATCAAGGTCGGTGATATTATTGAAGCTTACGAAGAAGTAGAGGTTAAACAGACTTTGTAATATACTGAAGTCTGAGAATATAGATGGTAATGTCATCCTGAGCATAGCGAAGGATCTGGCACCTCGCCCAGCGCGTGGGCTGGCAGATTCTTCGCTTTGTTCAGAATGGCATTACTGCTTTTTGTAATAACGATAAAGATGGCGACAATAGATATTATTATATTGGCTATGATTGGTGTGGGTGTCATTATGGGATTAATGAAGGGATTTGTGAAGCAGATGGCGTCTATTGTAGGGTTGATAGCCGGATTGCTGATGGCTCGTGCCTTGTTTGGCATTGTTGCTGAAAGGTTGGCACCGGTTTTAGGTACTTCGACGACTGTAGCACAGGTCTTAGCTTTTATATTGATCTGGGTAGCTGTACCTTTAGGTTTTGCGTTCGTCGCCTCTTTGTTGACAAAAGCATTGGATGCTGTGCACCTGGGATGGCTGAACCGTTGGTTAGGCAGCGGATTGGGAGCATTGAAGTATATGATACTGATAGGATTAGCTATTCATGTGATAGAATATATAGACCCGAACAATGAGCTGATTAGTGCAACAAAAAAGAAGGAATCAGTGTTATATTATCCTATGAGGGACTTGTCCGGTATCTTTTTTCCGGTATTTAAGAATGTAACAGAACAATTAATAGAAATATAAGATAGATATGCAAGAAGAACCCAATAAATATGTGAAAGAACTGACGCAGGAGAAGTACAAATATGGCTTCACCACAGAAGTTCACACAGATATTATAGAAAGGGGATTGGATGAGGATGTTATCCGCTTGATTTCTGCAAAGAAAAACGAGCCGGAGTGGTTACTGGAGTTTCGCCTGAAAGCATACCGCTACTGGCTGACAATGGAGATGCCTGCATGGGCACACCTCACTATCCCTGAAATAGATTATCAGGCTATATCCTATTATGCGGATCCTACAAAGAAAAAAGAAGGACCGAAAAGTATGGATGAGGTAGATCCTGAGTTGATTAAAACTTTCAATAAATTAGGTATTCCCTTGGAGGAACAAATGGCGTTGAGTGGTATGGCAGTAGATGCTGTCATGGACTCTGTATCCGTCAAGACTACATTTAAAGAAACCTTGTTGGAAAAAGGGATTATTTTTTGTTCGTTCAGTGAAGCGGTGCGTGAACATCCCGATTTGGTGAAGAAATATCTGGGTTCGGTGGTTGGACCGCGGGATAATTTTTTTGCAGCCTTGAACTCGGCAGTGTTCAGTGACGGATCGTTTGTATATATTCCGAAAGGAGTGCGTTGTCCTATGGAACTCTCCACCTATTTCCGTATCAATGCGGCTAATACCGGTCAGTTTGAACGTACACTGATTGTTGCGGATGATGATAGTTATGTTTCTTATCTGGAAGGATGTACGGCCCCTATGCGGGATGAGAACCAATTACATGCGGCCATAGTGGAGATTGTGGTGCATGACCGTGCGGAAGTGAAATATTCTACCGTACAGAACTGGTATCCGGGAGATGCCGAAGGCAAAGGAGGAGTATATAACTTTGTGACAAAACGTGGCCATTGCAAAGGAGTGGATAGCAAATTGAGCTGGACACAGGTGGAAACCGGATCGGCCATTACTTGGAAATATCCCAGTTGCATCTTGAGTGGAGATAATTCTACTGCTGAATTCTATTCGGTGGCAGTAACGAATAACTATCAGCAGGCTGATACGGGGACTAAAATGATTCATTTAGGTAGAAATACCCGTAGTACCATTGTTAGTAAAGGAATCAGTGCCGGAAAGAGCCAGAACTCTTATCGTGGTCTGGTACGTGTGGCTCAGAAAGCAGACAATGCCCGTAATTACAGCCAGTGTGACTCTTTGTTGCTGGGGAGCCAGTGCGGTGCTCATACATTCCCATATATGGATATTCATAATGAGACTGCTGTGGTGGAACATGAGGCGACAACCAGCAAGATCAGCGAAGACCAGTTGTTTTATTGCAATCAGCGCGGTATTCCTACGGAAGACGCTATTGGGTTGATTGTCAATGGATATGCAAAAGAAGTACTGAATAAACTTCCAATGGAGTTTGCGGTAGAGGCACAGAAGCTGCTGGCTATTTCTTTAGAGGGAAGTGTAGGATAAATGAAGAACTAAGAATTTAATAGAATTATGTTAGAGATAAAAGACTTACATGCCAGTGTCAATGGCAAAGAAATATTGAAAGGTATTAATCTAAGCATAAAGAAAGGTGAAGTTCATGCTATTATGGGACCCAACGGTTCCGGAAAGAGTACCCTTTCGTCTGTGTTGGTAGGCAATCCGGCTTTTGAGGTAACGAAAGGTTCGGTGACCTTTGAAGGAAAAGATTTGTTGGCTTTGAATCCTGAGGATCGCAGCCATGAGGGTCTGTTTTTGTCTTTCCAATATCCGGTGGAGATTCCCGGAGTCAGTATGGTGAACTTTATGCGTGCGGCGGTAAACGAGCAGCGTAAATATAAAGGCCTTCCTGCATTAACAGCCAGTGAGTTCTTGAAGCTGATGCGCGAGAAACGGGCTGTGGTAGAATTGGATAATAAATTGGCAAACCGTTCGGTAAACGAGGGATTCAGCGGTGGTGAGAAGAAGCGCAATGAGATCTTCCAGATGGCTATGCTGGAGCCTAAGTTGAGTATTTTGGATGAAACGGATTCCGGTCTTGATATTGATGCGTTGCGTATTGTAGCCGAGGGTGTGAACAAACTGAAGACTCCCGAAACAAGTTGTATCGTCATTACACACTATCAACGGTTGCTGGATTATATCAAACCGGATATTGTACATGTATTGTATAAAGGACGTATTGTAAAAACTGCGGGTCCCGAATTGGCTTTGGAACTGGAAGAGCGTGGTTACGACTGGATAAAAGCCGAGTTGGGAGAATAATATTGGATGCCTAAAGAAGAAAGTGATTATGAGAGCAGAACAACAATATATTGATCTCTTTTCTCAATGTGAGGCGATGATTTGCCAGCATAGTGCCGAGGTGCTGAACGCTCCCCGTGCGCAAGCTTTCGCAGATTTCGAAAAATTAGGTTTCCCTACCCGCAAGCAGGAAAAGTATAAATACACGGATGTGAGCAAATTGTTCGAGCCGGATTATGGTTTGAATTTGAACAGACTCGACATTCCGGTGAATCCGTATGAAGTGTTCAAGTGCGATGTACCTAATATGAGTACCGCTCTTTATTTTGTAGTAAATGATGCTTTTTATCGTAAAGTTTTGCCGAAGGCGCAATTGCCGGAAGGAGTGTTGCTTGGCAGCTTGAAAGAGCTGTCTGAACAATATCCGGCTTTGGTCAAGCAGTATTATGGCAAGTTGGCAGATACTTCCAAGGATGGTGTGACCGCCTTCAATACTACTTTTGCCCAGGATGGCTTTATGCTGTATGTGCCGAAAGGCGTGGTGGTGGACAAACCCATTCAACTGGTGAATATATTGCGTGCTGATGTTAATTTTATGGTGAACCGCCGTGTGCTGGTTGTACTGGAAGAAGGTGCGCAGGCTCGTCTGTTGATTTGTGATCATGCCATGGATAATGTAAATTTCCTTTCTACTCAGGTTATTGAGGTCTTTGCAAAAGAAAATGCTACTTTCGATCTTTATGAACTGGAAGAAACCCATACCAGCACAGTGCGTTTCAGTAACCTCTATGTGAACCAGGAGGCAGACAGTAATGTGCTTTTGAATGGTATGACTTTGCATAACGGTACTACGCGTAATACAACTGAAGTAACTTTGGCCGGACGTGGAGCTGAGATCAATTTGTGTGGTATGGTCATTGCCGATAAGAATGAACAGGTGGACAATCATACTTTCATTGACCACAAGGTTGCTGATTGCACTAGTAATGAGCTGTTTAAATATGTATTGGATGATCAGGCGACAGGTGCGTTTGCCGGAAAAGTATTGGTACGTGAAGGAGCACAACATACTAATTCCCAACAAACCAACCGCAACCTCTGTGCTACTCGTGATGCCCATATGTACACTCAGCCGCAACTGGAAATTTATGCGGATGACGTAAAGTGCTCTCACGGAGCTACTGTCGGTCAGCTAGATGAAAATGCGTTGTTCTATATGCAACAGCGTGGTATCAGTCTGAAGGAAGCACGTTTATTGCTTATGTTTGCTTTTGTCAATGAAGTAATAGATACGATCCGCCTGGATGCATTGAAAGACCGTTTGCATTTGTTGGTGGAAAAACGCTTCCGTGGTGAGTTGAATAAATGTCAGGGATGTGCGATATGTAAATAGGACGTTATGTACGATATACAAAAAGTAAGAGAAGATTTTCCGATATTAGATCGGGAGGTGTATGGAAAGCCGCTTATTTATCTGGATAATGGGGCTACCACTCAGAAACCGCGCCAAGTGGTTGAAGCCATAACCGATGAATATTATTCGGTCAATGCCAATGTGCATCGTGGTGTGCATTTCTTGTCTCAGCAGGCTACCGAGTTGCATGAAGCTTCTCGTGAGACTGTACGTCGTTTTATCAATGCACGCAGTAGCAATGAAATCGTGTTTACACGGGGCACGACGGAGAGTATCAACCTGTTGGCTTCTTCTTTTGCCGACAGTCAGATGAAGGAAGGTGATGAAGTGATTGTTTCTGTCATGGAGCATCACAGCAATATTGTACCTTGGCAGTTACAGGCTGCGCGTAAAGGAATCGTGCTGAAAGTGATTCCCATGAATGACAGGGGAGAACTGTTGTTGGATGAATATGAGAAACTCTTTTCGGAACGGACCAAGCTGGTGAGTTTCGCTCATGTAAGTAATGTGTTGGGCACTGTCAATCCGGCGAAAGAGATGATTGCGACTGCCCATACACACAGTGTTCCCGTTTTGATTGACGGGGCGCAGAGTGTTCCTCACATGAAAGTGGATGTTCAGGATTTGGATGCTGACTTTTTTGCTTTCAGCGGACATAAAATATATGGACCTACCGGTGTGGGAGTGCTTTATGGAAAAGAAGAGTGGCTGGATAAACTTCCACCTTACCAAGGGGGAGGCGAGATGATACAAAGTGTCAGCTTCGAGAAAACGACTTTTAATGAATTACCGTTTAAGTTTGAAGCAGGAACTCCCGATTATATCGGCACTACTGCCTTGGCAAAAGCGTTGGATTATGTATCTGCTCTCGGCGTGGAAAATGTTGCCACCCATGAGCATGAACTGACACAATATGCTATGCAGCGTCTGAAAGAAATAGACGGGATGCGTATCTTCGGAGAGGCCGGTAACAAGAGCAGTGTCATTTCTTTCTTGGTAGGAAATATTCATCATTTGGATATGGGTACGTTGCTTGACCGCTTGGGCATTGCTGTGCGTACCGGGCATCATTGCGCACAGCCTTTGATGATTCGTATGGGGATTGAGGGAACTGTACGTGCTTCTTTTGGTTTGTATAATACTAAAGAAGAGATAGATGTGCTGGCTGCCGGTATTGAGCGTGTCAGCAGGATGTTTTGATTTCTCCAAACGAAATAAGTCGCCTGTCATTGATAAACATTATATTAATGGCAGGCTTTTTTGTATAACAAGAATCAGCGTGACTTCACACAAGATTAGGAGAAACTTCTCACAAGATTTGCCTCATCTTGTAACAAGATATCAGGCATCCTGGTTTCTTGCGTCTTTTATGTTCTTTTTTGTGGGCATATTCCTCTTCCGGTGGAAAATATGCTCCTCCCGAAGAATTGCCCCAAAAATCCTTCAGAAGTTTCAGCCTTTTCGTAAACTCCCTGTTCATGCGCTTTCCGGCTGAAGGATTTTTTCCAGGCTGAAAGATTTCGAGGTATCAATTCTTCAGCCAGAATGCCGATGAACAAAGCGTTTGCGGAGAGGCTGAAACCTCTGAAGGAAAAAATAAGTGTTTTGCTATGTGTATATAAAGAAACAGGAGAAACAACAGGACGTATTAATAAAAGCTCTTGATGTTTTTTTAATATGTCCTGTTGTTTTTAAAAAAGGGGCAGATGTTTTGAAGTTTCCTGTTGTGAAGTGTGAACATATACTGATGTATAGGCTGAAAGATATATCATGTTTCAGCCGGAAGATATATAATCTTACACCTGTAACATTCTACTCATTCATTGGAGAATTTTTATCACTTCTGAAAAGAGTGTATTGGGGGTAACAGGTAATACGATATAAAAGCAGGGGGCTACATTCATCACGAGTGCGGCCCCCTTTTGGTATTATTTATATTAAGGTAAAAAGAGAGAGTTTATTTGCCATAATCATCATATAACATCAGCAAATGTGATGAACTCCAACTGAAATGGGGAGCTTTTAACAATTCACCGGTGTGTGTGCCATAGTTTTCATGTATCGGTGCTCCTTCTTTCAAGCCTTGCAGACGGTCGAATACCTGGAGGGTATATTCATCCGCCATCTTGTTATATCCATAGTTGCGCAGACCGCGGATAGCGAAATAAGTCTGATCCAACCAGATAGGGCCACGCCAATAGCCACGTGGGTTATACTTCGGGTTGTCTGCTGCTACTGTGGGGAAGGGAATGTAGGTAGAGAACTTGGCTGTATCGGTCAGCAGGGGCAACATGGCTTTTACCTGATCGGCAGTAGCTACTTCTGTCCATAACGGAGTATATGCTTCGCATCCCGGTTCCTGTATAAAGCTTCCGTCCTTTAAACGGCGATCGAAGAAGAAACCTTTTTCTTTGTCGAAGAAATAATCGGCTACTTGGCTACTGTAATCCGGACCGTCAAAAGTAACTCCCAGAATACTTGCAAATTTCTTTAATAGTTTACATTCCAAAGCCAGATAAGCATTTAAATCAACACTTTCCTGATCCATGCTCCATGCATCCTCAGCCCCGTTATTTTTCAGCATCTTGGCATCATCAAAACGGATGGCATTATCCATACCGCTTTCCCAAGCTGCTGCTTCCAATGTGCCATCGGTAGAACCGTATTCACACATACCGTTGCGGTTATGGTCACGCTTGTTGTACCACCATTTGTAATAGGCCATCAATTGTGGATACATTTCACTGATGAACGCCGTATCATTGGTATGGGTGAATATTTCGTCTACCGCCCATGATACGAGAGGAGGTTTGCTGTCGCGTGCATTATTTTCGGCAGGATCGGTATAGATACAGTCTATAATCATACCGTCAGGCTGCTGGTAGTCAAACATGGCACGAATGTTGTCCTTGGCCAATTCCGGATCGAATTTTGCTAGAGCAGCAGAGAAACGCCAAGTGTCCCAGGCCCAGAATCCTACGAAGTAGTATGCGGCATGGCTCGGAACAATTCCTTCGTGGAGCAATCCGCCGCGGTGGGTACGCCAGTTGCTGATAAGTGTAACAACTGCTTTCACGGCGATACGGTCATACTCAGGTTTCATATCTTTGCGCAGAATCTTGGTGAGATAACCTTCCCAGCGTTCTTTGTTGGCTTTGAGTCCTTCCTGCGGATTGCTGAGAGCCAATTGTGCTTTTTGTAATCCGGCAGAAAGTTCTTTTTCTCCGGTATAGAAAGAAATGGCTACGTAGGTGTCGTGTTCGCTGCCATTGATTTTTGCTTGGTAATTATTGTCAGTGCCCTTTACGCTAACATCCGGGGTAAAAGTTAATGCTACAATCTCACCGGAGGGATGACGGGCGATGACGGTATTTTGGTCTGTTTGGACTTGTATCTCTTTTCCCCATTGGCTGGCAGTTAAGGAGAGTTCCTTCCCTGCATCGGAGTGAATGCGGAGCAATGCGGTAGAAGCATCTAAAAAATTCAGGTGTTGAATGATTTTACCTTCCTCTGAACTTGCCGAAAGATATAACTCTCCCGGGAAATAACAAGTGGAATCCGGAGTAAATATAACATTCGCCTGATCGGCATATCCTACCGTGACAGCCGATTGTGCCATCCATTGGCGTCGGTTCATATCCAGACTGAACGGGCCACAGAAACCGTTCACCCAGTGATCTTTCTGCGGAAGGGTAAATCCCATCCAGGAACCGGCGTCTGTGAACCAACCCCGGCAACGTGTCAGTGTATCGGGAGTATAGGCTATATCCAGTATGTTATTGAATTCATATCTTTTGCCTGTGGGGATGTTCTCACTGGCAGGGTTACAGGCGGCTGTGAAGCCTGCAACTACTGCTGTGAGAAGAGTGATTTTGGTAAATTTATGTTTCATGTTATTTCGTTATTTGAAGATCGTTTCATCACAGATTATTCAGATTAATACAGATGCAATCATTCACGAATTGAAATTCAATCTGCGAGAATCTGTATAATCTGTAGTGAATCAGAATTTTTAAAACCATTTCTTATGCGCTTTTTCAGCAGCATCGTCTTGATTGCTCAAAGGTTGCATGGTAAAGCTGTATTGCCATTCGTGCGGAGTGATGGTATATTCCGGATGTACTTGCGCTCCCCAAGTATTATCTCCACCTACCCCCATGTGACGGTGGTCGATGTTTAACCATACCATGTCTTTCTTCATAATACTTCCACCATGACGGCGTTCTGTATTGAATGCTACATAGTCAATATCCTCTAACGGGAAATTCCATGCACTGACATTCAGCGGTTCCTCACCTGTGATTAACAGGCCTTCCCCTGCTTTATTACGCAATGCAACCCATCGTACATCGGTTTTGTTGCCGGTTTCCTGTGCACGGACATACGGATGGAATTGTTCCCATACTGTAGCGGTATAGAGTCCGATAGGATAACCCGTCTTGCGGTCTGCATAGTTTTCTTGTGGTCCGCGGCCCAGCCAGGTCATCACATCATATTCTGCCGGAAGAATCATACGCATACCCAGACGTGGCATTTCAGGAAGGGCTTTGTTGCCGGGTACAAAGTGCATACTTACTTTGACTGCTCCATTGGGGCGTACCTGATAGATGGTCTGCAAAGTTGATTCTTGTGCTTCCAGTTTATAATTTACAGTAACGGTTGCCAGTTTCTTGTTTGAATCTTCTTTTAAATCGATACTTTGTAACTTGGCGTTCTTGCCTGCAAATTTCCAGATGCCGCAACGCTCCAGATGGTTGTTGGCAACATCATTGTCGGTTAATGCACGCCAGAAATTGGGTTGTAATCCTTCTTTTATCAGATTCTTTCCGTTGTATAAGAGTTCTGTCATTTCACCATCAGCAGTAGAGAATGCGATACGGAAGTTCTCCCCTGTCAAGGTGATAGCATCCGGAGTACGTTCGGTATTTATAGTTTTGTCTACTAGTTCCCGGGCAGTCCATGTAGCATTCAGCAGCCGTTCTCCTTCCGGATTCAGTTGCCATTGCTCCATGGCTACCTGATGTCCCTTTGGAACTAATGGGGCTTCCTTTTTGGTAAATGCTTCCAATTTCAGGAAATATTCTTTTCCATCGTTAGGAATCAAGTTCATCGGGATAGTGATGAAGGCAGAAGAACGGGCAGTCATTGTCGGGAAATCCATTTCACCGCTTTGTACAGCTTTTCCGTCTGTTTCTACAGTCCAGTGTAGTTTGTAATCTTCCAAGCCGATAAAATCATGCCAATTAGTCACTTTGATTTGCTTGGTGGTAAAGGCAACCGGCTCAAAATGAATGTATTGATATACTTTTTTTACTTCCCAGATGTGTGGATGAAGTGAACGGTCTGCCGCTACCAGTCCGTTGGCACAGAAGTTGGAGTCATTAGGAACACCTACAAAGCCCATATCGCCTCCGTAAGCCCAAATCTTATTGCCGTTCTTGTCTTTGATATCAAAGGTGGCGTCAACCCAGTCCCATATGAAGCCACCTTGCAGTTGGTCATATTTATAAATCAAATCCCAATAGTCTTGTAGATTACCTACACTGTTACCCATAGCGTGGGCATATTCACATAGAATCATCGGGCGGGCATCACGCTGGTTTACATGGCGGCGTAGGGACCAGATGCGTGCATACATCGGACAGTAGATGTCAGATTTGGCATCATAACCACCTCCCTCATATTGTACAGGGCGAGTAGGATCGAACTTCTTGGTCCAGTCATATAACGTTTCAAAGTGTTTTCCGTAGCCGGACTCATTTCCCATTGACCAAGTGACAATGGCGGTGATATTGCGGTCCCGCAGCACCATGCGGCTCATGCGTTGCATAAACGGTACTTCCCAATCGGGATTATTAGCCAGTGTGCCATCTTTATGCGCCTGCATACCATGGCTTTCAATGTTTGCTTCATCTACCAGATACAAACCGTATTCGTTACACAATGCATACCATTCATAGCGGTTGGGGTAATGGCAAGTGCGTACAGCATTCAGGTTGAATTGCTTCATCAACTGAATGTCTTTTATCATGCTTTCTACGGTAATGGTACGACCATGATGCGGATCGTGTTCATGGCGGTTTACTCCTTTAAACAATACGGCTACCCCATTTATTATTTGCATGCCGTTACGCATTTCCACAGAACGGAAACCGAAAGGCTGTGTGAATGATTCCAATGCTTTTCCTTGAGCATCGTAGGTACTGACTACCAATGTATAGAGATTGGGTGTTTCGGCATTCCAAGGCAATATGGCCGGGAACAAGTGTTTCTGAGCGAATAAAGTATCTGTAACAGAAGTTATTTCCTTTTTATGCTGATAAATTACATTGCCTTTGTCCATAACCTTCACTTCCACGATTCCTCCCGGATGAGGCTTGTGGAGTGTGATATCCAGATTAAAATCTCCGTCTTTATAACCATTTGTCAGACCGGCTACCAGTTTGAAGTCTTGTACACGGCTTTGAGGACGGGCATAGAGATACACATCGCGTTCAATACCGCTATATTTCCAGTAATCCTGATCCTCCAGGTAGGAACCATCACTATAACGGAAAACTTTAACGGCCAGTTTGTTCTTCCCGGTTTTTAAGAACGGAGTAATATTAAAATGAGCCGGAAGACGGCTGTCTTCACTGTATCCTGCCAATTCACCGTTAACCCAGCAATAAAAAGCGGACTCAACTCCTTCAAAATCAAGGAAAATATCCATTCCTTTCCAATGGGCCGGTACGGTAAATTCACGTACATATGCACCTACCGGATTGTAATCGGTTGGAACATGAGGCGGATTGGCAGGGAAGGGGTAGGCTACGTCAGTATAGATGGGGGAGTCAAATCCTTGCAGTTCCCAGCTTCCCGGAACCTGTATGTCTTTCCAGCGTTTGGTGTTGTACCCCATTTTATAAAAATCTGTCGGGCATTCCTCATTGTTTTTAGAGAATAAGAACTTCCAGGTTCCGTCTAGTGAAATGCGGCGTTCTGTGGTGGGGTTTACTGCAAAACGTTGGGCGGCAGGTAAAGCTTGTTGTTTCAGTGCATTGGCCTCATTCGTATAAGGAATGAAATGGGCATGGGCAGGTTCACGATTTATTTCATTTATTTGCGGATTTTGCCAGGGCACGTTTTCACCCCAGGCAGAAGCACAAACAAACAACAGTGTAAGAAAAGTATTAAGAGAGTGTTTCATGGTTATTGTTATTTTAAATAGAACAGAAAAGAGTCACAAGAAAAGGTACGCTGAAGTCCACTACAAAGCCGTGAAATATAGAAACCACTACGAAGCTTTGACCGGAATAGCGGGTGATGATGGGTAATGTTGTATCCATCGTAGTGGCTCCTCCAGCCGAAATAGGGGCCAGGTTACCAAACCAACGTACTAGCAACGGGGCAAAAAGCAAAGTGATAATCTCACGTGTGATATTGGATAATAATGCAATGGTTCCCAACTCCGGACCTTTATATTCTGTAATAAAGATACTGGATAGAGAGTAATAGCCGAAACCGGCACCTACTGCCATACAATCTGTTACTGAGCGATGCGAGAGAAACAGACTGACCACTGCGCATCCTGCCAGTGTTCCCAATATGGTCATGACCGGTAGAAAGATCAGGCGAGGATTTAATGACCGGAAATTACGTAAGGTCTGCGGATCATTACCTACACTGACTCCTACACTGAACATTAACGCACACAATGCGTAGAAACTTAGCTTACTTTGTGTAAAGTCGTATGGAATAAGGTGATATACCCCACAAAGAGCTCCTAGTACAAAGAATCCGACGATAATCAAACTTCCTTTCATACTTGTCCCTCCTTATTTCTTTTGTAAAGTACATACCATAAAGCCCATGCTGCCGTAACACTGCCCAGCACTGCTGCCAAGGTGATGACAATGGCTTCCAACCCTATAGTGTGCAGACCATTGATAATTTTCTGATTACCGCCTACATCTATACCCAATAAAAAGAGTAGCAACCAAATAAGAACGGTGATGACTTTGTGTATTCCTGAAAGCTTCTGCTTGCGAAGCAGGAAGCCGAGGAGCATCCCCGTGAGCATTAATCCAATAATTGTAAACATATCTATGTCGTTTTATTTATAGGCAAAGATACTTCATTTTTAGATTACAAGGCGGTATCACTGTAGCGAAAACCGCCCTGTTGCCTAATTATATCTAACCAAAAAAGAAAATACTTATTTTAAGGCATCATTAGCATTCAGCTCTGTAAGAGGAGTGGGGTAGAATGAATTTTTGTCTTCATTGAAGCCTGTTCTTCCGGCAGCTTGCAAGGCTGAGGATAGTTTGCCCCAACGGCGGAGATCATACCAACGATAGTTCTCAAGAGGGAATTCAATCATGCGTTCATGTTCAATTTGCGCGCGGACTGCTTCTTGAGAAGTACCTGCCATGGGTGGCATATCCCCGTGAACGCTTCTTACTTCATTGATTAAAGGAATAGCCTGTTCGGGATGTCCCTGCTCATTCAATGCTTCGGCCTTCATTAACAGTACGTTGGCATAACGCATCAAAGGAACATTGATAGCGGAATAGTTTTGGTTTAAACCTTCATAGGTCGAGGGCATGAATTTACGGAAGGCTACGCGTTCTTTGTTGTCAAACCAGTCATTATAGTCGTAGCCATAGACACGCCCGTTACCATCGTTATAATAGTCACAATTAAAAAATAATGTTGCATACATGCGCGAGTCATAACGTCCTGTAGTAGCCGTTTCTCCTTCTTTTTTGAATTCATTAATCAATGTTTGACTGGGAAGAATCTCATCCCATCCCCCAAGTTCGGAAACACCGATCCATCGATGGAACTGAGTACGATAAGTAGCTCCGTTTGCAGAACTCATAGAGAATTGAATTTCAAAAATCGATTCTTTACTGTTCTTATTATCCCCGCTGAACATAGTGCTGAAATTATTAACCAATTCATATCCTTTTATTTGGTTGAATGCTTCTATAGCACTAGCCAGATAAGAGTCTTTGTTGGCTGCCTCTTCATAGGCGCGTGTCAGATAGGCAAAACCAAGATATGCATAAGCTGAACCGCTTGTGGCACGGCCTACATTATCAGCGTCACGTGTTGCTGGCAGACTGGTTGCACGTTTCAAGTCTTCAATGATGAAATTCCATGCATCCTCACGGGAAGAAAGTGGTTTGCTTAATTCAGCCGGGTCAGTGATATATTTATCACGAACTATGATTTCTTTCCAGTTCAATAAAAGTTGCATGTGGTAATAAGCGCGGATAAAGTAGCCTTCATTGACCAATTGCTCGCGTGTTGCTGCGTCTATATTCTCATCGGGTATTTCTGCGGTTTTTTCAATTACCTGATTAGCAAAACTAACGCCTTTATAGTAACATTGCCAGTAATAACTGAACTGAGAGTTACCATTGGTGTAGGTGTAGTTGCCTAATTCCACCCAGTTCGGGTAATTCAGAGCATCGCTTCCTAATTGGATAATATCTTCACGATAGGCTTCCACCGGCCATTTGATTTCCGGGAAAGACCACATGTCACCCGAATAAGTCATCAGGTAAAGTTGGGAGTATGCGGCGGCAATTCCGGCTTCAGCATCAGACTGGTTACGCCAAAAACTGCTTGATGTCAACTGGTCAGGAGATTCTACCGTGAGATAATCGTCACAAGCGCTAAATAAACTTGCAATGCAGATACTTGCTATGTATAATAGTTTCTTCATTTTCTTATTACTTTAAAGGATTAGAATGTAAGTTGAGCTCCAACGGTGAATGAACGGGTAAACGGATAAATCAATTTATCAACCCCGGTATTCAACACACTGGCGCGAGAGAATTCAGGATCTATACCATCATAGCCTGTGATAGTGAACAAGTTTTCACCACTTACATAGAAACGCAGTTTCTCAATATAGAATTTCTGCATGAGCGATTTGGGTAAAGTATAACCTAACTGTGCCTGACGCAAACGGACAAAATCACCATTTTCAAGGAATCTGTCTGATTCTTTCATGTTGCCGTTCGGATCTTGATATACCGCGCGGGGAACATCCGTATTTCTATTGTCAGGAGTCCATGCATTCAATGTAGACTTTAGCATATTTGATTTAGAATTCATTCCTTCATAGAAATATTTGTTTCCATTATACAATTTGAAGTTCCATGCGCTGCCAAGTACGATTGAAAGGTCAAATCCTTTATAGCCGAATGACAGGTTTAAGTTCGCTTCCAATGTCGGGATACCTGAGCCACAGTATTCTTTGTCACCGGCGTCTATGCTTCCATTACCATCTAAATCTTTAAAACGGATATCACCCGGTTGGGCATTAGGCTGTAATAATTGTCCATCTTTGTTTACATGGGCATTTACTTCATCCATACTTTGGAAGATACCGTCTGTTCTATAAAGATAGAATGCACCGATAGGTTTGCCCACTCTGGTTTCTGTCGGGAAATGCTCCGTTCCATATTTCAATCCTTCACCCTGAAGAACTTGGTCTGCATCTGACAATTCAACCACTTTATTTTTGGTGGTGCTCATATTGAAACCGATATTGTAATCAAAGTCTTTTATAGCATCTCCCCAGTTTAATTCAAGTTCGAAACCGGTATTGCGTATCTTTCCGACATTCAGGGTGGGATTAGTCATACCTGCTGAAGGAGGTAAAACTTTTGTTATCAACAGGTCTTCTGTTTGGTTATAGTAGTAGTTTAATGTACCGGTTAATTTGCTGTTAAAGAAGCCGAAGTCGAAACCAATATTTTTGGTATCCGTTGTTTCCCATTTCAAAGAACGGTTTTCCAATCCGCGAGCGATACTTCCTGCCCATGCGTTATCACCGTTGCCTTTCACGTATCCTTGATACATTTCATTGTATGTACTAATCAGCGCAAGGAAGTCATAATATCCCAAAGCATTTTCATTACCCAAACGTCCCCAACTGACACGAAATTTCAAATTGTTCAGTGCAATGTCTTTCGGGAAGAATTCTTCCTGACTGATTCTCCAGCCTAATGCCACTGACGGAAAGCAGCCCCAACGGTTGTCTTTACCAAACTTGGATGAACCGTCATAACGTACAGTTGCCTGTACCAGATAGCGGTCATTATAATTATAGTTCAGTCGGCCGAAGAAAGAAGCGCGGTTATATTTCCATTTTGTTCCGCTACCATCAAATGTGCCACCTGCTCCTGCACCTACAGTTGAGAAAGATGGATCAAGAAATCCGCCCGGAGTTTCACTGGTTACCAATTTTCCGTCTTCTACTTTATAAACAGTGGTTTTACCTTCTACCCCAACAGAATTCCATGTATATTTGCGAGCAGTCATGGAAGTACCTGCCATTGCATTGACGTTGTGTTTTCCAAATGTCTTATTAAAACTTAATACATTTTCCCATACATGTTCTTCCCAGTATCCTGTGGTTTCGCTATGATAAGGATAGTCACGTTTGGCTTTTGGGTCGGCAACATAAGCCGGAGTATGATAAGTCTGACGCTGGTGTTCACCTCTGTATGCATAGCTTGTCTTGAAATTCAGCCATGGGGTGAAGTTCATAGTCAAGGCAACATTGGCTGTGGTATGATATTTTTTGTCTGTAGATTTTTCATAATGCTGGTCAGCCATAACATTACGGTTACTGGGCAGGTCATCAAAGTCACTTAAGCCGAAGCCATACTCTCTTGTATCATCATAGATAGGAACAAGCGGAGAAATCATGTACATTTCTTTAATGGAATATTCCGGTTGTTTGCTATCTGTAAATTTGAAAGCGATATTTGCATCTATATCAAAGATATATTTATTCATATGGAGTTTCAGACGGGCATTGTCTTGGCGATAGTTGTTACCTAGAAAAATTCCTTTTTCGTCGGCATGATTGTAGGAGAGTGAATACTGGGCGTTTTCGGAACCGCCACGGATACTAAACATATAGTTTTGTGAAACACCACCCCTTAGCATGGCATCTTGCCAGTCTGTATCTATTCCTGTGTTTTTATTTACAAATGCAGGCATAGTAACCTCTGTATCATTGGGATACTGGTTCATATAGTTCTGATACATTTGTTTATGAACACTTTTGTATTCTTCGGCATTTAGCAGTTCCAGCTTTTTTGCTACGCTTGTAAAGCTTACATAAGTACTGAAATCAATTTTCATGTCACCTTTTTTACCGTTTTTGGTAGTTACGATAATGACACCATTTGCAGCAACCGAACCATAGATAGCAGCGGCTGCACCATCCTTCAGTACTTCCATTGACTGAATATCTTGCGGATTCACATTTTCAATATCACCGGGAAAACCATCAATGATATAAAGAGGTTGGTTATCACCAAACGTTTTGACACCACGGATTTTAACCTGCACACCTGCACCGGCATTACCACCAGCCTTCATAATGTTTACACCTGCAATCTTACCTTGCAATGCTTCTGCAGGGTTGGTTGTGGTGCGCTTTACCAAATCGTCTACATCTACTGAGGAAATAGCACCGGTCATATCACTTTTCTTCATGGTACCATAGCCTACTACTACAACTTCATCCAGCATCTCAGTATCTTCTTTCAAAGTCACCCGGATGTTTGTCTTTCCGTTTACAGGGACTTCTTGTGTTGCATAGCCCACATAAGAAATAATAATAATGGCTTTGGGGGATACGCTTAATGCAAAGTTACCGTCAAAGTCTGTGATGACCCCGTTGGTTGTACCCTTCTCTACTACACTGGCACCAATAATAGGTTCGTTGGCAGCATCAGTAACCAGACCAGTCAGTTGAATCGTCTGTGCTAATGCACCGAAAGGAGTCATAAAAGCAAAGAGTAGAATCAATAGTATGATTCTTTCCTTGAAATAATTCTTTTTACTCATGTGAATAAATTTTAAGGTTAATAATTGTTTTTCACATCGCTAAGTAATAGGTTGTATGTGCAAATTCCTAATTATTATACCCTACAAATGAACTACAATGAATAAAAAAACTCTCTTTTTTAATCTACAAATATAAATGTAATATATTGATATATAGTGTTCTATATAAAGAGATAATATCTACAAAATGCTGTTTAATAAAAACTATAAAAATATAGGTTCTTTAAATATTTTGTAGATAGTCTGTCAAGTCATCCTCCGAAGATAAGTTTAGAGATTTACGTAAACGATATCGATTCATGTTGATTGTTTTGGGAACATTTCCTGTGAGCATTGAGATTTCTTTGGTAGATAGATTTACCCGTAATAAAGTAGCTAGATATTTTTCTCCTTGTGTTAAATTAGGATGCCGTTCGGATAGCCGTTGAAGGAACTCCTGGTTCTTTTCTTCAACATTCATCAGCAAGGTGCTGTTCGTTTTATCTCCATTCTGATATTGGCTGATGAAGGCATTGACTTTCTTCAGATGAGGAATCAATGCTTGTTGGTCCATCTTATATCCTTGCTTTATCATTTCTCTGATTTTCTCTAGCAATTCATTACGGCTATGCAGGAATACAGCAAAACTGGTAGCTTCCTGACGACTGTTGTCTAATGCACTTTGGACAGATTTTAATTCGAGTTCTTGCTGTCGTACTTTAAGTTCTGCCAATTCATGTTCCGATTGCTCCAGATTATATCGGGCAACCATTAACTGCATATTCTTTTTGCGTTTATACCATTGGTATAGAAATATACTGAGTACTATCAATGAGATAAATATGATTACTAGTACAAACAGATTCCGTTTCAGCAGCTCTATTTTATAAGCTTGTTCTCTTAGTTCTGCTTTCCTTTGTTGGTTTTGATATTGTTTATGGGAAATTTCCTGTTCTACGATGCGTAATTTACTTCCACTTTGCAACTCTTTGCTGAGAGTATATAGTTGCATCAGGCATTTATAAGCGTTTTTATGGTCTCCAAGGGCATCGTATACCCAAGATAAATATTCGTAATTATCACAAATCAGTTCTTTGGCACTAATGGAAGAAGCGACTTCGTATGCTCTTTGTAAAGCCATCAAAGCATTGTTGTATTGCTTTGCATAGAAGTATTGCTTTCCCATATTGTTATAGTTTTCCCCTAATGACCATTGAGAATTCAAGTTCTTGTTGATGACAATGGCCTCATTAATTAAACTTAGCTTTTCATTAAAATCACCCTCATATAAGCATAGATTATTCAAATTGGCGGATATCCCTCTTAAATTTTTCTGACTGCGGTTTATTGTAAGGGCTTGTTTAAGGAATTGTTCAGCTGTTTTGAACTCATTCATGGAATAATGGATGATGCCACGATCATTGTAGCATAGTGCGATAGAAATGGAATCTCCGATGGATTTAAAAATTGAGATGGCTTTCTCACTCATTTCGATCGCTTTGTTGTAGTCGGTCAGTTTGCAATAGAGTGCTCCTATCAGTGCGTAAATTTGTCCATTCAACTCTTTATTGGTAGGAGTTGCATACTCCAAAGCGTCATATAGATTTTTAATGCTCACATCAAAATTGCCTAATAGCTTTTCTGCCTGACTGTAATAGAACATTGCTTCAGCTTTTTGATCATTTTGCCTTTCTTCAGGAAATAATTCAATTACCTTGGCAGCATAGTAACTAGCCTGCTTCGGATTATTGTATAAGGCATCAACCGACTTTTTAATCAGTGTCTCGGCTTCTTGTTGCCTATTACGGGCATGAACCCATGAAAGGTTCAACAGGCAAAGGAGGATATATATAGGTAGGTTGTTTTTCATAATCAAGCGTATTTTTGCAAAAATAGTGATTTTCTTTGTAAAAAGACACTCTTGTTTCTCTTTTAAAAGAATATCTTTGCAAGCAACAATAAAGATGAACTATGTTATTACCTTATTTGAATAAAGACCTGATAGAAGCCGGTTGTGATGAGGCGGGTAGGGGATGTCTGGCAGGATCTGTATATGCAGCTGCTGTTATTTTACCTGTAGATTTTAAGAATGAATTGCTGAATGATTCCAAGCAACTGACGGAGCATCAGCGTTATGCGCTGCGAGAGATTGTGGAAAGGGAAGCATTGGCATGGGCTGTAGGTGTAGTGACTCCTGAAGAGATAGACGAGATAAATATCCTTAATGCGTCTTTTCTGGCAATGCATCGTGCTGTGGATCAATTGAAAATTCGTCCTCAACATTTATTGATTGATGGGAATCGTTTTAAAAAATATCAGGATTTACCGCATACTACAGTGGTAAAAGGAGATGGAAAATATCTGTCTATTGCTGCTGCATCTATTTTGGCGAAAACCTATCGTGATGATTATATGAATGGTCTGCATAAAGAATATCCTTTTTATGATTGGAATAGTAATAAAGGTTATCCTACTAAAAAGCATCGTGCGGCTATTCGTGAATATGGAACAACGCCATATCATCGGATGACTTTTAATTTGTTGGGGACAGATCCCCAATTAGAGATTCCTTTCTAATTTAAAGAATATATAGGAGGATGGGATGACTTCTTTGCATTTCATTTTACGTTGTTGAAAATAAGGCGAAGAATCTGTTTGATCCATATGGGTAGTAACAGATTCTTCGTTTCATTTTTTTACAATGGTCTCATGCAGCATATCAATATTTCCCTCGCTGGTAAGAGCGGTGTCCATAAATCGTAATAACCACAAAGCAGATAAATGGCAGGATAAATGAAACATTTACGGCTGGCATATTCCAAATGGTATTCATATCAATAATACTTGCTTGTAAAGGAGGAAGTACGGAACCTCCTAAAATAGCCATAATCAGGCCGGCTGCTCCAAACTTTGCATCATCTCCCAATCCGGTAAGCGCTATGCCATAGATTGTGGGGAACATTAATGACATACAGGCTGAAACAGCTACCAGGCAGTACATACCCCAGATATCCTGGAAGAAGATGACTCCGGCGGTGAAGCAACAACCCGCAATGGCAAGTATGGCCAATAATTTACCTGGGTTGAGGTAGCGTAAGATGAAGGTACAGACAAAGCGGCTGATACAGAAAATAACCATCGCAATGATGTTGTATTCTTGTGACAGCACTTCGGCGGCTTTTTCTTCCATACCTTGTGACATGAACAGATGTGTACCATATTGAATGATAAAGGTCCAACACATAATTTGCGCACCTACATAGAAGAACTGTGCCACGACTCCCTCACGGTAATGATGAATGGAGAAAATACGTTTCAAAGTCGGCCCGAAATTGATGCCGTGGGATTGGTCACCATTTTTAGGCATCTTAGTAAAACGGATAATGAGAAACATCACAAAGATGACAATACCGATTGTTAAATAAGGAGCGATGAGTACGGAAAGATCCGCATCTCTCACTATTGCAAACTCCATCGGATTCAGTTGAGCTCGTTCTGCCGTATCCATTGGATTCAGCTTTGCCTGGATAAAGTTCATGGCTACATACATTCCCAATAAAGACCCTATGGGATTGAATGATTGAGCCAAGTTGAGGCGTCGGGTAGCGGTAGCTTCCGTTCCCATGGACAAGATATAAGGATTAGAACTGGTTTCGAGGAAAGAAAGTCCACAAGTCAGGATAAAATAGGCTAGTAGAAACGGATAATAATTGCCGGTCATTTTGGCGGGGAAGAATAATAAGGCTCCTACGGCATAGAGGCCTAACCCTAACAGGATGCCAGCTTTATAAGAATATTTCCGGATGAACATTGCTGCCGGAAAAGCCATGGCGAAGTATCCGCCATAAAAAGCAACTTGTACCAATGCGCCATCGGTAACACTCATCCGAAAGATTTTCGAGAACGCTTTCACCATCGGATTGGTGATATCATTGGCGAATCCCCACAGGGCGAAGCAGCAGGTGACTAATATAAATGGTAGCACGTAGCTGACTCCATCTTTGTGCAGGATGGGTTGATCTGTATCTTTCATTTCTTAAATTAAAGATTGAGAATTAAAAATTAAGAAATGAGAATTGAAAACAAAAAAGGATAGGCATATAACCATTTCTCAATTTTTAATTTTCAATTCTCAATTTATTAACTATTTATAAATAGGTCCGTAAGTTGAGCAAGCCCTGTAGTCGGAACCTTCCTTATCCATACCGAAAGCATTCCATGATGCCGGGCGGAAAATCTTGTCGTCTTCTACATTATGCATACAAACAGGAATACGTAGCATAGATGCCAGAGTAATTAAATCCTGTCCGATGTGTCCATAACTGATAGCGCCGTGGTTGGCTCCCCAGTTGTTCATTACTGAATACACATCACGGAATGCAGGTTTATCGCATAGGCGGGGTACAAACCAAGTAGTAGGCCATGTGGGGTCTGTACGCATGTTCAGTACCTGATGGATTTCCGGATCAATATCTACTGTCCAGCCTTCTGCCAGTTGCAATACTGGGCCTAAGCCTTTTACCAGATTAAGACGCATCATGGTGACAGGCATACCGCCTTTAGACAAGAAATTGGAAGAGAAACCGCCTCCACGGAAATAGTCGCGATCTGCCGGATACCAAGTTGTAGCTTTCAGACAAGCTTCTACATCGGCTTTAGTCATTTCCCAGTTGGGTTTCATGCAGGGCTCTCCCGCTTCATTATGGCTCTCACCGGTAGCGTCCAGAGTGGTTGCACCAGAATTGATAAGATGGATGATACCGTTTTTAGCCATTCCGGTAAGTTCTTTGCCGGTAACACGTTTCACCGCTTCGGGGCTCCAGTAAGTACGGATGTCGGAGAACATCTGTCCACAACCACTCAGCAGGTGACCGAATAACATGGCAACACCATTGCAAGCATCATTTTCGGTAGCCAGAACGTATGCTTCGCGAATACCGTTCCAGTCGAAAGTGGTGTTAAGCAGTGCTTCACTGAAGTCACCGTTTGGTTTCCAGTCAGTCCATTGGCGTTGTCCCTGGAAGCCGGCTGCGATGGCATTATGGCCGATAGCTTCTTCTTTGAATCCCATTTCAAGCAATTTCGGGTTGCCCACCATCAAGTCACGCATGATGATAGTCATTTTTACAATAAATTCCCAGTCGGCATCCTTCTCTTCACGGGTTTTGCGCTTTTCGGGACGGTTCTTAAAGTCTTCCCCTTCGTTGGGCTTGCAATATTTTTCAGTCCAGGCCATTGCCTTGGCATATTCTTCATGGTCATAGATTCCTTCTTCCATACGGCGCAGGATCTCAGTTTCGTCCACGCTTTCATTACGTATTCCCAGATATTCCTGGAAAAAGTCAGGATCGACAATAGAGCCGGCGATACCCATGCAGACACTACCGAAAGAAAGATAGCTTTTCCCGCGCATATTGGCTACAGCCATGGCGGCACGGGCGAAACGCAATAGTTTCTCTGCCACATCAGCCGGAATCGTGTTGTCATCCAAATCTTGTACATCGTGTCCGTAAATACCGAATGCAGGCAGCCCTTTCTGTGCGTGCCCGGCTAATACGGCAGCCAGATAAACGGCTCCCGGACGCTCTGTACCGTTGAATCCCCAGACTGCTTTCGGCCAGTGCGGGTGCATATCCATTGTTTCGGAGCCATAGCACCAACAACTGGTTACGGTAATGGTGGCCCCTACTCCTTCGCGTTCGAATTTCTCGGCACAAGCAGCGCTTTCGGCTACACGACCGATGGTGCTGTCTGCTATTACACACTCTACGGGGCTTCCGTCACCGTTTTTCAAGTTGGATGAAATCAGTTCGGCAACAGCTTTTGCTAGGTTCATAGTCTTGTCTTCAAGGCTTTCGCGGACACCACCCTGGCGACCGTCGATAGTGGGACGAATCCCGATTTTAGGATACTTTTTCATGATATACATAGGTTTTAGTTATTAAATTGAATTTCTTAAATGGACTTCGGTAGGAAGATAAGTTCTTATTTCCTGTCCGGTTAGCACAAATTCTGCGGCTTTCCTCCCCAGCTCTTCCCAGTTGATACTTAGTACGGTGATCCCTTGGTCTATTACCTCGTAGGCAGGAGTGTCATTGTAGGCTATCAGTCCGAAATCTTCTCCGCATTTCAGCCCGGTCGTCCGGCTTTGCTTGATTATATTGACTACCTCTATCTGACGGATTGCAATGTACACTTCTCCTTTGTGGATTTGTATCTGGTCCGTATTTTCCACAATGGCTGAATCAATGTGATAATCCTGACAGAAACAATTGAAATACTGACAACTGCTACGGGGGTGTTTGATGTCTTCGGGAAATAAAAGTACTAGTCTCTGATATTTTCTCAAATGTTCTTTTAATGCGGCCAATGCATGATAAAAGGAATCGTCAAAATCCTGACATACGTATGAATAATCCTTTTTATCGAACTTCCCGAAATCCAACAGCAGTAACTTAGACGAATCTATTTTGTAAAGATGGGGGGATAGTTTCTCATTGTCGAAGTTCATCACAATGTATTTGTTGTATCTGCCTATTGATTCACGTAAGATGGTATTGAAAAGTCGTTCATTATATTGATGAAACAATAAATCTACTTTGTAGTTGATGGATAGTTTTTTGATAAAACTATTATATAACGAGTATTTAAAGGGAGAATACTCGTCCAGCAGAAGCAGAATGTTTGTAAGCTTGTTGGTAACGTAGTAACCTTTTCCCGGAGTAGAGTCTATTATTCCCCGGTCTTTTAAATCAATGAATGCTTTGAATACTGTATCCCGCGATACTTGATAGTCACGGCTCAGTTTGTTGATGGACGGTAATGTGCAGTCCGATCTATATTTGCCCATGGAAATCTCCTGACTGAGTAAATCAGCCAGTTGTTTCACTTTAGTGGTCTGCTGTCCAAAGGTAACTTTCATGAACTGTTTAAGGTTTTACACGGACAATGCAAACTGTGCTGAACTGTCCCGATGCAAAGGAATGCAATTTATTCATAAACAGCAAGATAAAATGGTATGTTTTATAACACAAGAATCGATGCTTCTATATCGATTTCCGGAAGAATGTGTAGTACGTACTAATCAAATAATATAATTAGAGTATTTGCCGAAGTATATTAACCGCATTACAGAACAAAGGGGGATAGTCGTGTCTTGCCGGTGCGCCGGATATTGTTTTGCTGGTTTGTGAAATGATTGCCGGGCGTATGAATGCAAAATTGACTCGGGATATGGAATTTAAAGACGGACTGCATTTTATCATCAAACTTCCTTTATAAAAAATAGGTGAAACATTATTCATTGACAGGGCTTTTTTGTACCTTTGCACCCGGAAAAAGCAAGGATAAACTTTAAACAAAATAAGATTATGAGTAAAAAAGCCCTTTTAATGATTCTTGATGGTTGGGGTATCGGCGATCAAGGTAAAGACGATGTAATCTTTAACACTCCCACTCCTTACTGGGATTCTCTGTTGGCAAACTATCCGCACTCTGAATTGCAGGCTAGCGGTGAGAACGTTGGTTTGCCCGACGGACAGATGGGTAACTCCGAAGTAGGACACTTGAATATCGGTGCAGGGCGTATCGTTTACCAAGACTTGGTAAAGATTAACCGTGCATGTGCCGACAACAGCATAATGAAGAATCCCGAGATTGTTTCCGCTTTCTCTTACGCAAAGGAAAATGGCAAGAATATTCACTTTATGGGATTGACTTCAAACGGTGGTGTACACAGTTCATTCGATCATTTGTTCAAACTTTGCGATATCTCTAAAGAATATGGCATTGAAAATACATTTATCCACTGCTTTATGGATGGTCGTGACACAGACCCGAAGAGTGGTAAAGGCTTTATCGAACAACTGACTGCGCACTGCGAAAAATCAGCCGGTAAAATCGCTTCTATCGTTGGTCGCTTCTATGCTATGGACCGTGACAAGCGTTGGGAACGTGTGAAAGAAGCATACGACCTGTTGGTTGAAGGTAAAGGAAAGCAAGCCGCCGATATGGTTCAGGCTATGCAGGAATCATACGATGAAGGTGTTACAGACGAATTCATCAAACCGATCAATAACTCTACCGTAGACGGTACCATCAAAGAAGGTGATGTGGTTATCTTCTTCAACTATCGTAACGACCGTGCCAAGGAATTGACTGTTGTGCTGACTCAACAGGATATGCCGGAACAAGGTATGCATACTATTCCGGGCTTGCAGTTTTATTGCATGACTCCGTATGATGCATCTTTCAAAGGTGTTCATATTCTGTTCGACAAGGAGAATGTTCAAAATACATTGGGTGAATACCTGGCTGCTAACGGTAAGACTCAACTGCACATCGCAGAAACAGAAAAGTATGCTCACGTAACTTTCTTCTTCAATGGTGGTCGTGAAACTCCGTATGATGCCGAAGAGCGTATCTTGGTTCCATCTCCGAAAGTAGCTACTTACGACTTGAAGCCTGAGATGAGTGCTTATGAAGTGAAGGATAAATTGGTAGAAGCTATCAAGACCCAGAAGTTCGATTTCATTGTTGTGAATTACGCTAATGGTGATATGGTAGGTCATACAGGTATCTATGAAGCTATTGAAAAAGCAGTGAAGGCTATTGACGAGTGTGTAAAAGATACAGTGGAAGCTGCCAAAGCTAATGATTATGAAGTGATTATTATTGCCGACCACGGTAATGCCGACCATGCACTGAACGAAGATGGTACACCTAATACGGCTCACTCTTTGAACCCTGTTCCATTTGTATATGTAACAGAGAACAAGAATGCCAAAGTAGAAAATGGGGTATTGGCAGATGTTGCTCCCTCTATCCTGCACATTCTGGGTATGCCTCAGCCTGCTGACATGACCGGACGGGATTTAATAAAATAATGTAGGAAGTATATTTATTTGTCATTCTGAACAAGGTGAGGAATCTGTAATGAAGCATGGATTCGCCACTTTGTTCGGAATGACATTTTAATTTAATAAGAGATGATACAGATAGATGATGTTGTAATCTCCTTTGATGTGTTTCGTGAGAAATTTCTTTGTAATCTCGATGCCTGTAAAGGTGAGTGCTGCATAGAAGGGGATGCCGGCGCACCGGTGGAACTAGAGGAAGTGGAAAAGCTAGAGGAGGTGCTTCCTGTTATTTGGGATGAACTTTCACCCGAGGCCCGGGCGGTAATTGATAAACAAGGAGTGGTTTATACAGATGAAGAAGGTGATTTGGTAACTTCTATTGTCAATCATAAAGATTGTGTATTTACCTGCTATGATGAGAAAGGGTACTGTTATTGTGCCATTGAGAAAGCCTTCCGGGCAGGTAAGACCGATTTCTATAAGCCAATCTCTTGTCATCTTTACCCCATCCGTATAGGTGATTATGGCCCTTACAAAGCGGTGAATTACCATCGTTGGGATGTATGTAAAGCCGCAGTGTTATTGGGAAAAAAAGAGAACCTTCCTGTATACAAGTTCTTAAAGGAACCGTTGGTGCGGAAATTTGGTGAAGAATGGTATAAAGAGCTGGAGGTTGCGGCAGAAGAATTGAAGAAAAGAGGAATGATTTAAGCATCTTCGATTTTTATCATTCCTGATTTATTACATTAACCGAAATTTAATACTACGAAAATACCCTATGAAAAGACTACTCTTGTCATGCTGTATTCTATTATGCGCCGTTTCGACCTTGAAGGCGCAAGAACAGCCATTAATCAGTCCGGACGATTCTATCCGTAGTTTGGTGGGACGTTTGTTTCCTAATAGCAATCCGAATCTTTCGGCACACATGAACCTGCAATTCTCCACTTTGGGAGTTACCAACTTTATTGAAGGAGATTTAGAGGATGCCTCTTTTAAATTGAATCGTGTGAAACTGGAGATATTAGGTTCTTTCAGTAAACAATTCTCTTATCATTTCCGTCAGTCATTTAATAAATACAGCAATCCTCACTCGTTGGACAACTTATCCTCTTCCATTGAGTATGCTTTGGTGAATTGGAAAATGTCTGACCGGTTTACTTTGACCGTCGGGAAACAAGACATTGCTTTGGGTGGTTATGAATATTATGTTAATGCCATCAAAGTCCGCGAGTATAGTGAGTTTAATGATAACATCAGTTGCTATCAGGCAGGAGTAGCGGGAAGATTCAATCTGTCATCCACCAATGAGTTGGTGCTTCAGGTAGTAAATAACCGTAGTGGAGAAAATGATGAAACCTATCTTTACGGTTTGCCACAAGGAGTGGAAAAAGCTAAAGTTCCTGTTCTGTCAACAGTCAATTGGAACGGGTTCTTCTTTGATAACGCGGTACAATTACGATATGCGGCCTCATACGGGCAGCTGGCGGAAGGCAAGAATCTTTATTGTTTTACGGCGGGTAATATTTATGAGAAAGGCCCTGTTATTGCTTATATTGATTTAATGTATTCTCGTGAAGGACTGGATAGCAAAGGTATTATCAGTGATTTGCAAGGTCCTGTTTTAATGACTCCATCTACGGCGCAGAATGCAGAATACTTTACTACGGTGGTGAATTTTGACTATCGTATCCATCCTAATTGGAATCTTTACCTGAAAGGTGCTTATGAAACAGCGGGTATCTATAAAACAAACGGACCTTTTGAGAAAGGACTTTATCGTACTACATGGAATGTGCAGGCTTGTGTGGAATATTTCCCGATGCGTAATAGTGAACTGCTTATTTTTGCTCATCTTTTATATAAAGGGCATCATTTGACCCGGCGTGCGCAGGCTTTGGGAGGTATGAGTCCGGACACGCAACGTATTTCTATCGGGTTGGTTTACTCTATTCCCGTTTTTTGATGTTCCCTATCATATCTTCACTCCGTTCCGTTTGAAATTTCACATGGGTGAAGCAACTGCTTCACCCATGTGACAACGGCTGTTTACCTAAGTGAAATCGTCTCTTCACCAAGGTGAAGCAATGAACGCAGCCGGACAAAAATACAAGAAAAAAGGCTTACCCTTTCATTTCAATGAGGTTGTTTCCTCTTTTTATTGCAAGACCGGGGAAATGCGCTATATTTGTGAAATAATTAACTACTTCAACTAACAACACAGAATATTATAATGAAAAAGACTGTCCTTTTTTTTCTGATGACTATATTGATAGCCTCGTGCCATCAAGAAGAAATCCCTTCTGTTCCCGATAAACCGGAAGGGAATCAGCCGATTTTTGATTTATCAGATGAAGATGCACTTCAGGGTTGTATTTATGTGAAACTGAAAGAAGAACCTACAGAAGAGGTGCAGGTAAGGAGTATTGGCAACACGGTAAGGACAGGAATTAAGGTGTTGGACCGGGCTGCCTCTTCTTTGAAAATAGAGAGAATGGAACGTACGTTTCCCTACGCCGGCAAATTTGAAGAACGTACTCGTAAGGAGGGGCTTCATTTATGGTACAATGTTTGGTTCTCCAAAGACACATCAGCGACTCGTGCAGCTGCTGAAGTAGCTTTTCTAGATGGTATTGAAATGGCTGTTCCTGTTCCTAAGATAGTTTCCAGGGCAAGGCCGGAAACAGTATGGGATATGTATGGTGTCAAAGCGGGGGAGTGGTTGTTCAATGATCCGGATTTATCCAAACAATGGTATTTTGATAATCCCGGTACAGAATCCTGGCAGAGGGAAGGTGCGGATATCCGTTTAGTTGATGTGTGGAAACAATACAATGGGAATCCGGCTATTATTGTAGCGGTTGTAGATGGCGGCATTAATCAGGAGCATCCTGATTTGCAGGATAATTTATGGACGAATCCGGGTGAGATACCAAAGAATGGTATAGATGATGATGGCAATGGGTATATAGATGATGTACATGGTTATAATTTTGTAGATGATAATGCAATTTTGGTCCCTCATCGTCACGGAACTCATGTGGCGGGTACCATTGGTGCGACAAATAATAATGAAACAGGTATCAGCAGCATTGCAGGAGGGAACGGAACTCCCGGAAGTGGGGTGAAACTCATGAGTTGCCAAATTTTAAAAAGTCTGACTTCCACTGGAGGAGAAGTCGCTTCTGATCCGTTTATTGCTGCCGCTATTAAATATGGTGCTGATAATGGAGCTGTTATCAGTCAGAATAGTTGGGGATACGCTGTCGGAACGGGGAGGAATACCTCTTCATATATTAATCCTGTACATAAGGAAGCTATTGATTACTTTATAAAATATGCCGGATGTGATAACAACGGAGAGCAACTTGACGGAAGTCCAATGAAAGGAGGGATTGTATTGTTTGCATCAGGCAATGCGAATACTTCTGACCCCAGGATAGCGGCGCCGGCTGATTATGACAAGGTAGTTGCGGTTGCAGCCATTGAGGCCGATTATAGAAAGGCTTCTTATTCCAATTATGGTACATATATGGATATTTCTGCTCCCGGAGGAGCATTGAACGGAGATGGGCGGATATGGAGTACGACCACAAAACTGGCCGGTAATTATGAATATCTGGCCGGTACATCTATGGCGTGTCCGCTGGTCAGCGGTGTGGCGGCACTGGTGATAGAGAAGTATGGGGTAGGCAAGAAAGGGTTTACACCGGAAACTCTGAAGGAAATCCTCTATCAAAGCGCATACGATTTGGATGAATATAATCCGAGGTATACCGGCCAGTTGGGGCACGGATGCGTGGATGCCACAGCTGCTTTAAAGATAGATGTTTCTAATCTTCATCCTTTTACATTGAAGTCCAATCAGGTAACTGATAATACTCTGATATTTAGTGTAAGCAGCAGTATGGCTGGTAATGGAGAACTGACTTTGTATAATGGCATTGGCAATAAGGTGCTGAGTCTTCATTTGGAACTTGAAGCCGCCTCCTTGCATTCTGTGGACATAACCAAGCTTTCTGCCGGATATTATACATTGGTGTACCGAGCGAACGGGATGGAGATCAGAGAGAAATTTATCAAGTACTAATCCTGATAAAATGAAATAGGACATGAAACGAATAGGACTATATCTGTTTATAATAGGCATAACTTTTATTAAAGCTTATGGACAAGAGGATTCCGGACCTGTCAATACCGGAGCGGCAAACTATCTGACTATACCGGTTGATGCACGCAGCGCAGCCATGGGAGGTGCCGGTGTGGCGATTTCGAGGGGAAATAATGCCGTTTTCCATAATGGTGCGGCAACTTTATCGGAGGCCATGCACAAAGGTGGGGTTACGTATACTTATTCCCCGTGGATGCGTGACTATGAGTCTGGATACTCTCTTCATAGTTTAGGCGGTTTTTATAAAATTAATAAGCGCAATGCCATTCTGTTAGGTTTCCGTTATTTCGGCTATCCGGAGATGGATGGAATAGGGGAGGATGCTTCGGGAATACATCCCAAAGAAATAGCTGTGGCGGCAGGTTATGCATACGAGGTCATAAAGAATCTTTCGGTTTCCGCTACTTTTAAATATCTGTATTCGGATATGGGTAAGATAGGAAATAGCAACGGTGCGAGTTCTGTGGCTTTTGATTTGGGGATATTATATAAGCGTGAGATAAAGGATTGGGAAGGTGCCGGTTGGTCGGTCGGGATTCATGCGAGTAATCTTGGACCGAAAATAAAATACCTAACCTCTAAAGAGGCTCTTCCTGCAATGGTCAAAGTAGGAGGTGCTGCTGACTTGCCTTTTGCATCAATGCATAGGTTGACTTTGACCGCTGATCTGGGTTACAGGCTTTCCCCCGATGATGTACAGGCGTTAAATGTAAGTGCCGGGGCGGAATATGCATGGATGGAGCATCTCATGTTGCGTGGCGGTTATCATTATGGTGATAAGAATAAAGGAGATGCCAGTTATGCTACGGCCGGGGCAGGAGTGGAATATGCAGGTGTGCATTTGGATTTTGCGTGGATGTTTGCGGGACATGAATGTCTTGCCAGAAATACGTTTTGGATTTCTTTAGGATACTCTTTTTAACTCTTGCACGGTTAGTCCTAGAAGCCTATATACATATATTAGGCTTCTAGGTTATCGGTTATTAACAGGAAGATTATGAGTTATCTTTACTTTCTTTTTGTAGATGATTGGAATGCATTCATAATGGCTGTGGGTTTTCCGTTTTTGTCAAAGGCTCCCATATCATATCCGTTCCATTCGTAACATTCCGGTTCCCAGTACCATACACCAGCGCAAGATTCCATGTCTCGGGCTTTGTTTATAAAATCGGCAAGGACTTGGGCGGAAGCGGAATCATTTTGTTTTACCCCTATTTCGGTTATCATGACTTTTACTTGGAAAGTCTTTGCTAGTTGGCTGATGTGTTTTAATGCTAACAAGTTCATTTCTTGCCATAATTTTGTGGAATGAGTTTGTGGATAGTGTGACAGGCCAATCATATCCAATTTTCCTCCAGCTTCTTTGAACTGCTTGAACCACCAAGTTAGGTCGTCCCAGGCATTGTCTATGTGAACAATAACGATACTTTGGGGGAAGATTTTTTTTACGGCATCGTAGCCGGTATTGACAAACTCGGCCAGATTTTGTGTGTTTTGTGGATATTTCACTCGCTCATTGGTACTGTTTAAGCCTTTGACATCACATTCTCGGATATCATAGAATGCACCGCTGAGTGCGACATTCTCATCCCACAACATTCCTGGACGGATTTCGTTACCCACTTGTACCCATCGTGGGGATATGTCTTCCGCCTTTAATGCTTGCAAGATGTCGATGGTATGGGCGGCAATGGCCGTCTTTAGTTCCGCTACTGATTTGCCGATCCATGCCTTGGGCTTGAACTGTTGTCCGGGATCAGCCCATGAGTCGCTGTAATGGAAGTCTACCATGACATCCAGACCTTGTTCTTTGGCTCGTCGGGCTTTGTTCACAACGTCTTGTTTACCGTTCCATCTGTCTTTGGGATTTACCCATACGCGCAGGCGGATGGCATTTATGCCCAGCTCTTTCATCAGTTGGAAGCAGTCGGTTTCTATGCCTTCATGATTGTAAAACTTCAACCCTTTTTTTTCCATTTCACTCACCCAACTGATGTCGGCTCCTTGAGTAAAACTGGTTTTGGAAGGTGCTGGTGTATCGGAATTATCTGTTCCGGACTGTTCGTTGCCGTGGCTTCCGCAAGCTGACGAGGATAATACCAGCAAAGCGGTTAGCATATAATTCTTGAGGTTATGATATATTTCTTTCATGTGTTTTCGTATATTAGTTTTTTAGAAGATAGACAACGGAGGCATATCCGTCTAGTTTTAAATAAAAGTTTCCATGGTCTTCCTTCTCCTGTACATTTCCGGATACGGCGATAGCTTTCTCCGTCCTGTCCGTCAAGGGAATCTCTATTTCAGAATTGCCAAAATTATGAATAACCAATAGTTTCTCGCTATCTTTAGTCATGTACCAGGCGGCAATACTTTTGTATTTTTTTTCTCCCTCTCCCGATTCGTTGAACAGAGCATGACGGGTCATGGTTCCTTGGGCCAGCGCTGGATAGGTGTTACGCAATGCGGTAAAGATCAAGTAGGTATTCAATACTGACTGATGGTCTGCCGTCTGTTTGGTTACATCGGGGATGTTTGTGCTTACTGTGGCATCTATTTTGTCGGTATAGTGGGTGGTATAACTGTCTCCCCACAACATAGGTCCGCGTACATATTCATCTCCTTTGTCTTTGGTGCCGTATAATCCTAGTTCTTCACCATAATAAATATAAGGTGAGCCGGGAGTAGTGAGCAGGACAGCGGCTGCTAATTTCTCCTTGGCGGTAGATTTACCTAGCTTGGAGGCTGCACGATCTTCATCATGGTTGCTTAGTTTGGTTGCTGCGATGTACCCGGGACGATAGGCGGCATATTCTTGCCTATAGTTCAGGATGTCTTTGGTGAAATAACATCCGGTGGCATTATTGAGAGCCCATTCCAGACGATACCAGAAAGAGAACTCGAACAAAGCGGGCAGACCGGCATAATAGGGGGCTACTTCGTTGTATTCGGACAGTACTTCACCCACCATGTAGAAATTGTCCGTGTGTCCTTTTTGCTTGTAATAAGTGTTCATGTCTTCGTAGAACATATTCAGAAAACGGGGATTTTCGTTGCTGGTAGCACTGTGGTAGATGTGCTTGACAGCATCCAGCCGCAGTCCGTCCACACCTCGGTCTATCCATCCTTTGGCACTGTTTGCCATGGCTATGTACGCAGGGGAAGAAGTGGCTTGTTCCACCGCACCATAGTTGAGGTCGGCAAAGTAGTCGGTGGCAAACTGGGAATGATAATACCATAAGTTCATGGAATCGAACAGAATATCGGCCGCTGTTTTGTTATCAAGAGTGAATGCAGTTCCCAAAGTGACTTTGTGGGAAGCAGAAGTAGCACCGTATTTAGTTCCTGCAGGCCAAGAAGGATCGTTACTAGTGCGGATTAGAAATCCCCAAGAGGAAACGAAGTCTGTGGTCAGTTCATAATGGTTGTTCCCTTTGTCATAGAATTTTTTACATATGCCTTCTCCGAAATAAAGGTATTTGGCTCCGTTTGTGCCGGGGTCAGGGTTGTCCGCATCGGCTTTTTCAGCCCGGGTTACTGTGACGGTGGGTTGCGAGGCTTTGCTCCAGTCGAGGCTGAATGTATAGATGCCTTTTACTTCTGTATCTTCGGAGGAGGTTGCGAACCATTCATTGGCGGCATATTCTTCTTTGGGTATCATGGCTATTTTTCCTTCTGCTATCTCTGTTTGAGGAGATTGGGAGAAGAGATAGTAGCTACGATAAAGATTATCAGTAGATGAGGTGGCTTCCTTGAACCAAGGGTGGGCTTTGCCCGTATGGTTCATTACATAATCCAGGTATATTTTTATGTTGCGCTTGTGGGCTTCGGTGATGAGGCGGTCGAAGTCGGCCTCTGTACCTAGTTTGGGATTGACTTTGGTATGGTCTGTCACATCATAGCCGTGATAGGACATGGCAGGATGGATGGGGGAGAGCCAGAGGGCTGTCACTCCGAGGCTGTTGATGTAATCCAGCTTGTCAATGAGTCCGTTGAGGTCGCCGTATTTGTCACCGTCCTTGTCTGCAAAGGAGTAAACTAATAATTGATAGGAGATGTCGGCACGCTTGGTACCATCCCAATTGTCGGGGGCGGCAGTGATATTTTTCCAAGTGGCGGTAGGAGGATCAGGGTTTTCGGGAGTCGGAGGAACCGGTATTTCCGGCGAATCGTCAGAACAGGCTTGTGACAGAGGTACCAAGCAAAGCAGGAATAGTATACCTACTAGAAAGAGATGGATTCGTTTCATGGTTTCTTTGTTTATAAGGGGTAAAAGAATAAGGCGGAGTACAGTATTACGGAAATTCCGCAAGCCGTAAACCGCCTTTTGTCGGTATAGGTACGGGGAGGATACAAGAAGCGTACCTATACTTGTATTGATTAGTTCTTAGTTAGGGTCAACAGGTTCATGCCGTCGCATTGAGGGATGAACCTGATGGTATAGTTTCCGGCCGTAACAGCGATGTTGCCGGCATTGAAAGTCGGTTCGGCTATCGAACCACCCCAGTTGATGTCCCAGTCATTATTGGCGCGGATTTTGATTTCACCATCCGTTAGGTTGGTGGTCAGATTCCAACTTCCATCTTCTTCGTTGTAAGTCATGTCGGTATCGGCATCCCATCCGGATGGGGTGGCGCTACCTATCACTCCGAGAGTTGAGATGAGGGTATGCTTGTAAGTCATGGCAGTCAAATCCACTTCCATCATGTAGAACCCTGCTTCCGGAGCGTCGATATTTCCTGCACCGTTTTCATCAAGTGTACCTGCCAGAGCATCACCACTTACTTTTTCCCAATCGCCTGTCCAGTTATCTTTTTCTGGGTTCGGCTTGTATTTGAATTCTCCGTTCAAATAGGCGAAACCTCTGTATTTGCCATCAAAGTTTATTCCGGCTAGCGGGCAAGTACCTGACCATGAGGTGTTATTACCTATTTCATAGATGTAAGGAGCGAAACCCAGCTCTTCCAGTGTGTAGGTGTATTCCATCATATCCAATGTCATTCTATACATGCCGGCTTGGGTTATCATGCCGGCTTGTGGATTGTTTGTTGTAAGTGTTCCTTCGGTAGCGGTATCTCCATCGGTTACGGTTCCCAATACACCAGCTCCCCAGAATTCTCCCTCGGTATTGGTCTTCGGAATAATTTTCCAGCATTGATTATCAGCGGTTGTGGTGAATACGATGGAAAATTTGGAATCTTCATAAACGTCTGTTCCCGAATGGCTGAATCCCACCATGCCGTCAGCGCTCCAACCATTTACCGAGGTTTCATCCTTGTCGTTCTTTATTGTGAACATGTCGCCTACAAGATAGTAACCGGTGTCAATAAATGGTGCGGCCGGAGTGAAATTTACGTCAAACGAACCGGCATTTACCAATAAGGCTTGTCCGTCTTTTATGGCATTGGCATATACTTGGGCAATGAAGGGACGCGCTATAGGACGTTTCCCGTAAGTTTCCACTACCAGCTTCTGAATGGTCAGGCTGTCAATCATTCCGTCTGTATTGGATTCCAGTTCTCCTGCCTTACCTTTCTCGGTAGAGAGCTCTACCCGTACATTGCCCAAGGTATATCCTTCGGGAAGTGTGGCATTAGATAGAGTGAACAATTTGATGCTGCTCCCCGGATTGGATAAATTGATGTCATCGACCTTGGATGCCGAGAAATCGGGAAGGGTTATTGCAGCTTCTTGTTCGTTGGCTTGAGGAGTTGCCCAATCAGTGTAATCATCTGTGCATGAAGACATGCACAGAACAGTCAGACCGATTAATGAATGGATTGATATATTTTTCATCTTGATTCAATTAAAAAGATTATTATTTGATTTCGCCTTCGCCGGTAGCGAAGTTCAGGTAGAGCTGCTGTCCCGCTTTGCCTGCTACTCGTGCTTGGTCTCCATCGTTGGCACGATATTCAATTTTGCCGTCGAAGACCATGAACTCGCTCTTCCACCACTCAAAGGTAGGAATTTTTACGTATGCACGCACACCGTCACCATCGCCACCCGGAACACTGGCAGCAAAAGCAGGTGAGACAAAAGAAGCGTTAAAAGTATCGGGAATGGTACATAACCAGCCTTCAGCCTGCTCTTTCCAGTCGCTGTTGCCTACAACAGGTCCCATCAACCATATTTCAGGTTTGTTAAACTGTATATCATAGACGAGGTTACGTCCCGAAACGGAAGAGGTGATTACCATTAAGTACCATCCCGGAGTATCAGTAGCGATATTGTCTCCGTTGTCTTTGATATTGCCTGCCAAATCGCCGTTTATACTGTTTATACCAGAAAATCCTGTTTCATTTCCATCCCAAGCTTTGCTCTGATTGAATTTGATGCCGGCATCGTCTATCCATACCATAGACCAGAATACATGAGTTGCACCGTTTACGGGAATCATCTTGGTTGCCGAATCCCAGTTCCATTCGTTAAATCCGCCTACGATATATAAGTTTTCGGGGGTATTGACCGGAGGAAGCGAGAAAAGTAAATGTACTTTATTCAATGACACTACATTGGAAAGTATTTCGGTTCCTTCTATTGCTTTGTTATCACTGGTCATCATAACTGCTCTCAAGCGGATATAGACCGCTATATCCATCGGAAAATCAACATCGGTTGCACCTTTGTTTACTTTCATATCTGTAAGTGTACTAGCTAAAAGAGGTGCGTCTATACTGATTTTTGTTCCTGCATTGACATTACCTATTTCTGTAAAATCGGTCATGGATTCATCGAATGCCACTTGCACATAGTATCCAACGTTGGCGGGGAAGCCGTAGTCGGGTTGTGAACAGGATATTTCGATAGAGGAAGAATTGGCCAAATCGATTACTGTACCGCTGATAGCTGGAGTGTTTAGGACAAATTCGGTGGGTGAGATTAGCGTTGGGTTGGAGTCGCGATCATCATCACATGCGGTGAATATACCCAGTCCCAATCCGATAATCAAAAATGATTTAAGTATTTTATTCATTGTATTTTCATTTAATATTTATAAAACAAAAAGTTTTCAGTATCCCGGGTTCTGAGTCAAATTGGAGTTGGCAGTCAACTCATTGGTCGGGATGGCAAAAATATTAAGATGTGCATCAAAACTACGTCCTTCATAAGATCCGCCTTTCCATTGCCAAGTGTAATTGTTGTTGCCTCCATAGCGGTTGAATCTAATTAAGTCCATACGGCGGCGGCCTTCAAAATAGAATTCTCGGCTCCATTCATCGCAAATATCATCCAGGCTATATGCATTTGTACGGGTAGAAGCATGTGCACGACTTCGGATGGAGTTAACTGCTTGTGTACCTTCAGATGTAGTGTTTCCTCCATTCAAGCGAGCATCGGCTTCTGCAAAAGTCAGATAGGCTTCTGCAACACGTAGCAAGAAGTAGTCGGTATCGGCGAAGGTGGCATCATGTCCGGCTGAACCGTCTGTTTTGAAGTTGGTGAATTTTGCAATAGCATAACCGCTTTTAAAGGTAGATACATCTTCATTGTTTAAGGTACGTCCCACACCGTCGAATAAAGCACGGTCGTCTTTGGCTGCTACATACATGTCGTAGCTTGGCAGTTCGGGGGCATCATTCTGAGGGAAGAATTTGCGGATGAGGTCAGGACGTGCGCGGTTACCGCCCCAGTTTTGTGCAGAAACACCGTTGGTGGCTGTCAGGTCATTAGGGTTTGCATGCATCTCACCATCAAAGCAACCAGCTATCAAGAACAGGGAAGTACCCCAACTGGTGGTTGTCAGACCGTCTTGAAGTAAGGGTAGAAGAGCTTCGTAAGCAGCATCAGTTTCCCCGTTGTCACCCATGAATAACATTTGATAGGCAGTCCATCCGCCTTTTCCCACAGTATTGAGCCGGTAGGAGGATTTTATTACTTTGTCGGCATATTCTTTTGCTTTTTGCCATTGGGCCGTTCCTGTATAAATTTCCGAATTCAAGTACAGGCGTGAGAGCAACAGCCAGCAGGCAGCTTTGTCTACACGACCATAACCGGCATCTGTCGATTTTTTTGCTTTTGCTTCGGAAAGGGCCGATTCTATTCCGATCAGTTCCTGTTCAAGCCATTCATACATTTGAGCTCTGGATCTTTGTTCAGGTTTGGTCATTGGTTCCAATGTAAAGGGTATGTTTCCCCAACCATCCATCAGTAAGAAGTAGTGTAGGGCACGTACAAAGCGGATTTCGGCAGACATGGTGGCATCTGTATCTCCAGCCATAGCCAGATATTGGTTACAATAGGTGATGCCGGTAGTCAGACGGGCATAGAACCCGTTTAACATAGGATGGGAAGCATTGTAAGTATTGTAGCAGAAACTGGCTACACCTTCATCTCCCCAGCCGCAGATAGCTTCATCAGTGGTCAGTTCGTTGGAATTGAACAATTGGCGGATAAAGCCTGTCGTACCACCATCCAAACCGTCAATATCACAGTCACCGTTAGCACCACCGTTTCCGGCTAATGCCATATTGGCGTAGCACTTGTTGAACAATCCGTTTAAATCAACATTGGTATCGATGTTCGGATCGATAGGATCTACATCTAAGTCTCCGATACATGAGGTTGCCCCCAAAGCCAACATCATGAATGTGGCAGGAACGATATTCTTTATGTATTTTTTCATATACTGCATAATTTTGCGAATTAGAAATTCAGGTTAAGACCAATAATAAATGAGATAGGACGCGGATAGAGATTGTTATCGAATCCGTTATTGATTTCGGGGTCGATGCCATCATAGTTTGAAATGGTGAAAACATTCGATACGGTTCCATATACGCGTCCATTCAAACCGCGATAGCTTCCGTTCTTGAAGAGATTGGAAAAGCTGTATCCTAAAGTGATGTTGTCACACTTCAAGAATGAGGCGTTACGCACCCAGTAGTCCGAAGCTTTGGCGGTAATTTCGTAAGTTTGCCAATTTCTGGCTACAGCGTCTACCGGACGGTTAGACAGGTAATTCAAAGAGTTGGACCATACTTCACCAGGATTCATGTTGCTCCATCCGGCGTTGATTCCATCATAAACATAGTTACCTAGACTGGCACGCAGTGAGAATCCGAAGTCCCAATTTTTGTATTCCAGGCGGGAGGAAAGCCCCATAGTTACGTCGGGAGCAGCATTTTTATAAAGGTATTTGTCATTTTCGGTAATTTTACCGTCACCGTCCCGGTCTACTACTGCATTTTCTATCGGGTTGCCTTGTGGGTCATATACTTGTTGGTATACATAGAATGAATTAGCTGGATACCCTACTTGATTGTATTGCAGATAAAAACCCGAACCTTGACCTACTTTGATATCGGTATTGGCTACAGGAGCACCACTATCGGATACACCACTTAGATCGGTAATCTCATTCTTATTATAAGTAAGGTTATAATTAATAGTCCATATTAAGTCATTGTTTACAATGGGTTTCCAGTCTAAGGCAAATTCGATGCCTTTATTTTCCAACGAACCGATATTTTGCCATGCTTGATTTCTATAGCCGGCCATGGACGCTAATGGTGCATAGTTCAGCAAATCTTCGGTTTTACGGTAATAAGCATCAATACTGGCTGTCAGCCGTTGATCCATAATACCAAAATCAACCCCAATATTATAGGTAGTAGTGGTTTCCCATTTTAAATCAGGAGTATAGTTGTCCGGGCGGTATAGGGTTCCGTTACCTATCAGTGGATAAAAACCGTTAGTACCTGTGCTTACTGAGTATGTGGGAATCCAGTTATAATTGTTAATTTTTTCTCCTGCCTGTTGACCTGTCATGCCCCAGCCTAAGCGAAGTTTCAAGTCAGATATCCAAGATATGTCTTTTAGGAAGTTTTCTTCTTTTGCTTTCCAAGCTAAGGCTACAGACGGGAACCACGCCCAATGGTCTTTGAAGCGTGAAGTTCCATCATCGCGAACGGTAGCTGTAAGATAGTAACGGTTCATAAGTATGTAGTTGGCACGTCCGAAGAAGGAAACCAAATAACTGTCGGTCTTGTATTGATACGGAGTGTGAGGACGCTCTGTGCCGGCTAATGTGGGGTCATCGTTCGTCATCGGATAACGACCTACGTAGTCACTGTTTGTGCTTTTCCAAAAATGTTGCCATTCGTAACCTCCCATAATATCAAAATGGTGGTTATCATTAAAGTCTTTATAATATTGGGCGTATGCATTCAATGAAAGGTTGCGTTTTAGGATACTTTCACCTCCAACAGAACCATAATACATGGCACTAGGGGAAGCAGTAGATTTATTCTGTGCTTGGCGTCCTTTGGAAACATCGGCACCTAGAGATAAATGAAGGCGAAGGTCTTCAAGACCATGTACTTTATAGTCGATATCGGCACTTCCCACAAAGGCGCGGCTGTGGGCAACTTCTGTGTTAAAAGCAAGCATGGCTAATGGGTTGGCACATTCTGCCGTGCTGTTATAGATGAACGGCCATGTGGAGTCGCCTAATGATGCGGCCGATGACCATTGGAAAAATCCCCCATAATTTTGTAATGTCTGATCCAATGCATTGCCGAATTGGGCTTTGTGATATTCGGATGTGAAATTATAAGGATCTTGGGTAGGGTCCATCTTTACAGCAGCACCTACGGCTCCACCGTCGGCATATGCAGAACGTGCGTACATTCCTTTCGCATTGAGGTTCATAGTCAAATGATCGTCAAAAAAAGACGGATTAAGATTCAATGCAGCTGTGACACGTTTGAAATCAGAATTTTTCAAGATACCTTCTTGATTGGTGAAACCTACAGATACACGATAAGGAAGGTCTTTTACTGCACCCGATACGGTTATATTGTGGTCATGACTGAGAGCGGTACGGTAAATAAGATCTTGCCAGTCGGTGTTGGCTGTACCCATGGCACGATAAGCATCGCTGTTTTCTCCGTATAAATCGGTGATAAGTTGACGGTATTGGTTGCTGTCAAGTACATCAACTGTTCCTTTTTTCTGACTCAATGTGACACTACCTGAATAGGAAACTGAAGGCTTTTGCCCTTTGCGTCCCTTTTTAGTAGTGATGATGATAACACCGTTTGAGCCGCGTGAACCGTAGATAGCAGTGGCTGAAGCGTCTTTTAATACGTTGAATGATTCGATATCCTGCGGATTAATCATGGCTAGTTTGTTAGAGAGGCCTTTTACTCCCTCATTGTCCATAGCCATACCATCAATAACAATTAGAGGGTCATTAGATGCGTTCAGTGAAGAACCGCCACGTATACGAATCTGGGCGCCACTGCCTGGGGCACCATCATTACTTGTTACATTGACACCGGCTATTTTCCCAGAAATCATATCCTGTGCGTTTATTACTAAGCCTTTGTTCTTTCCATCCGGTTTCATGGCTGTTACCGAACCGGTCAGGTCATTCTTTTTAGCCACACCATAACCGATAACGACTACTTCTTCCAAAGTTTCCGTATCATCTTTCAGTATCACATTTAGTGAAGTAGCAGCCGGAAGTTCCTGGGTCAGGTATCCGATAAACGAAATAACAATTATATCACCTTTATTGGCGTTTAACAGGAAGTTACCGTCAAAATCAGTGATAGTACCATTGGTTGTTCCTTTTACCACAACATTGGCACCGATAATTGGTTCGCCTGTTGTGTCCTTTACAAGTCCTTTGACAGTCATTTGTTGGGCAAATGCGTCTATGGACAAGAAGCATCCTACTATCAGTGTGAGTAGGATCTTGAACATCAAGTTTCTTTTCATGTCTTTAAATTTAAAGTTAAATAATTATTTCAAGTTTATATTCTCAGCTAAAAACACCTATTGAAAACTGTTTTCCCAAACAATCAGATTATTTATGGCTCCTTTAATCCTTATATTTCTAATGGAATTGATCTTTCTTTAAAACCATTGAATCTTTTCTGAAAATTTTGTGAGATCTGTTCAACTGGATATTGAGAGAGTTGAAACATGTATTTGTTTTTTAGATTTATTGAGATAGAATGAGTTCTCTATATTTCTGTTTATTGAAATAAATTTCAAAAAAGTATCTGCAAAAAATGATTTGTAATGAGATACAATAGGGGAAAAATTCTTTTTGGTTTTCATGATTTAATGGTATTTAGTTTTAGGTTAACGGTTATCCTCACTTTATTTTGT